>ERZ779737.1159-NODE-1159-length-21503-cov-8.498788_pt1 | contig 21503 bp, 25 predicted proteins | sample MGYA00511889_ERZ779737 | MGnify/ENA primary metagenome ERZ779737 (study PRJEB29588, sample SAMEA2163575) | human gut metagenome | biome: human gut; feature: human-associated habitat; material: faeces | place: Denmark | collected 2008/2010 ...
GTGCTATATCATTATTTGCAGAATCTAGAAAAGTATCTACATTATCTAGTATAGATATATATCTAACTTTCTTTAATGGAAAATATTGTTCTATATAATAACCACATTTGATATAATCTCTACCTAATCTTGATAAGTCTTTAGTTATGACACAATTTATTTTTCCTTTTTCTATGTCTTCAAGTAATCTTTTAAATGCTGGTCTATCAAAGTTAGTACCTGAATATCCATCATCAACATACTCATCAGTTAAAACAAATCCATTATCCCTCAAAAAGTTCATAAGTAAACTTCTTTGATTTAATACACTTTCGCTTTCAGACTCTCTTTTATGTGCTTTATCCTCATCTTCTTGCGATAATCTTATGTATATTCCTACATTATAAAATGATGGTGGTTTTACTGTGCTATACATTATTCTCCTTTCTTTTGCATAGCATCTTGTTTGCCGATTCCATTATAACTCTCTTACCATCATTTGTGTCATTTATTTTATTATTTTCATCTTTATATTTAAGTATTAAACATACATATTCTTGTAATAAAGCCGATATATCTTTACCATCATTTTTGAATGTTTCAGTTATTATCATACCAACCTACCCCTTTTGGTTTCATACTTAAATATATTCCTAAAACTTAAATTTATATTACTTCTACATCTTATAAATCACTCCCCCTTAATAAGATTTTTATTGTTTTTATATAAATTTGGGTACATAACTTATGACTTTAATTCTCTAATTTTCTAAATATTCCGTGTGTTTATTTTTAGCAGGATAAGGATGGCTGACAAACAACTTCCCAGTGGGGAGTTTAGCCCTATTTTAAAGGGATTGTGAAAGACTACTTTGTCATACATTAAAATAGATGTCATACTATTGGGTTAACTAAAAATAGCAAATTTTGTATCAAAAATAGCAGTTAGACACACAAACGGTTATACAAATGACATACTTTTGGATTAACAAAATTGCTAATTATGAACCTCTTTTCACACATAAACCAACTTTTTTAGGTACCTTAATTATTTATTTTTTTATAATTTCTTGGTACATACTTTTTGTTTATATAATTTTAGATAACAATTCCTCCCTACAAAAAAATACTATACTCATAAACTGAATATAGTATTTTAGCATCAAATAGTTCATATCTTAGAACCATTGCTATATTATAATAATTATATCGTAAATATATTAGAAGTCAATGTCAAAAAAGAGAACATTATTATGTAAATCAAAATGACAATATAATGAAAATAATTTTTGTTTATTTAAGTATGTTTCTTAATTTTTTGTCATTTTATCTAAATATTTTGCCGGTATTTTATGTTTAAATTTCCATACAATTCCAACTGGTTTAGAACCACTATGTGATATATAATCAGCTTCCCCCAAATATATATATGGACTTGCTTGGCCATTTTCTTTTCTATTTATTCTTACAAATATACTTACTCTTCCATCAGAATTAATGTACCTATTTAAAATACTACTACCATCGGCCACAGAATTTTGTGTTTGCCAATGAAACAACTCATCATTTATAGCATAATCTTCATAAGCAATTGTTTCACCGAAGTGGCTTGATTCTTTATTAATTGTTACTAAGAAAATATCATGGTTATGTTCTTTTAAATACCATACCCCTTGCAACATTGGTCCTGCATATTTTTCACTAAATACGCCTAATCCAGAATACAATTGTGCTTGTGAATAAATTCCATAGACTTCAAGTGGACACTCAAAATTTAAATTGTTATTTATTGGCATTACTTCTAATGAATTATATAAATAATCACATATTTCATTTATTTCATAATTTAAACATTCTGAATTTTTAATAAAATTTAATGCTTCTATTATGTTATTGAATCCTTCTTTTTCTGGTATTTTATTAAATAAGGTATAATAAGTCATTCTGTCTAATAGTTCATTATGAACTACATCATCATTATTTAGTATTGATTTCATGTAATTAATAAATTTAGGAGAATTAATTGTTAATAAATTTTTTAATCTTCCAACGATTGCATTTTCTGTAATATTTTTTTCTTTAAAATTTCTGATTCCCGCTTCTGTCAATAATCTATAAAAAGATACATCTTTTTTATAAATATCGTTAATATCCATTTTATAATGATGAACAAAATTATATAAACTTAATCTTTTGTGTGTTGTTTCCTCAAACTTTTGAATCATCTCAATTATAACTTGTCTACTGTTTATATTAGCTTTTATATTAGACAAGATATATTCTTCTGCTACCCTTTCTAGAGCAATTGAACATCCAACTGGTAACATTGGAAATCCATTAGAAATTGCTTCTTTAATACTAACATCTTTCATACCAATTAAGGCTTTAAATTTATCTGCATAATTGAAATGTTTATTACATTCTCCAATAAAATCCAAAACTATTAAATAATCTTTATCTTTATGTTTTCTAAGTCCTCTTCCTAATTGTTGTAAAAATATAGTTAAAGAATCAGTGGGTCTTAATAATAATTCTATATTTACGCAAGGGATATCAACGCCTTCATTATATAAATCAACAGTGAAAACAAATTTAATTTTTCCTGACTCAAGGTCCTTTATTGCAGTATTTCTTAAGTTACTATCCGAATTACCAGTCAAACATATAGATGGTATGTTATTTTCATTAAATTTGTCAGCCATATATTTAGCATGATTAATTGAGGAACAAAATCCTAAGCCATGCACTTTATCTAAATCATCAATATATTTAAATAAATTATTAATAATTGTATTAACTCTTATATTTGCACTATCCTCATTCTCAACGAATAATTCATCTAAATCACTATTATTATAACCAAATGAAGACCATCTTACATTACTCAAATCTGTTGGATCAGTAATTCCATAATATTGAAATGGAACTAATAATTTATTATTAATTGCTTCTGGCAATCTCATTTCTGCTGCAATAGTGTTACAAAAATATTCTGTTATATCTTTGCCATCCATTCTTTCTGGAGTTGCAGTTAATCCTAATAATATCTTTGGTTTAAAATAATTAAGAAAATTATCATAAGTTTTAGCTGCACCATGATGAATTTCGTCGGCGACAATATAATCATAATAATTGTCATCAACCTTCTTCATTATATTCTCAAGTCCCAATGGTGTTGTAAACAACCTGTTTATATTGTTTGGCTTATAATTGCCTACATATAATTCACCAAAGTTTGCGTCTTTTAATATTTGTCTAAAAGTATCACAACTCTTTTTTAGAATTTCTTCCCTATGCACTACATACAAAAATTTAGCATTTGGATTTTTTTCTAAAAAGTTTTTAAAGTCAAATGCAGCAAGTACTGTTTTTCCTACTCCTGTAGCTGCTACAACTAAATTTCTATCTCTATGATATATTTCTCTTTCAACTTCTAATTTTTCTAATATTTGTTCTTGATAATCATAAGGTTTATATGTCATCAAATTTTGATAAAAATTTGAATTTTCAGTTTTGTATGATAATGCTTCCTTCAATTTTAATTTATCTTCAGCAGTATTATTTAATATTTTATATTCATATGAATTCCAGTATGTTTCAAATTCAGAAATAACGTTTTGAAAAATCAGTGGTGAATTTTTTTCTGTTAGTTTAACATTCCATTCGTCGCCGTATACTAGAGCAGATTTTGATAAATTTGATGAACCTATATAGAAAGTAGAAAAACCATTATTTCTTTTAAATATATATGCCTTAGCATGTAATCGTTGATTATTAGTTTCATATGAAATTTTTATTGAAGTATTAGGTAATTCTAATAATTTTTCTATAGCTTTATATTCCGTTGCTTTAGTATAGGTAGTCGATATAACTCTCAATTTTTTACCTTTTGTGGTAAGCTCTCTTAAAACATCATAAATAGGCATTAAACCGGTCATTTTAATAAAAGAAACTAATAACATTACTTCATCTGCCGATGCTATTTCCTTTCTTAATTCTGATAATAATGATATTTCTTTAGAACTATTTGTAAATAAAGTTGGCTCCACTAATGAAGTAACTGGCCTGACAATATTTTTTCCGTCAAAAGAGTTATGATTTAATTTTCTAAAAGCATACTCTAAAACTTCTGCATCCATAGATAAATCTAATTCCTTATATTCATCAAAATCTAATTTTGTTCTTAATAAATTTAATATCTCATTACATATTTCAATTTCTTTTAGTACTCTTTCACTATCTTCTAAATCAACATTATTTTCCTGAATACAATCCATTGCTTTTCTTGTTATTTCTTTTAAATATTCTGTAATTAAATTTTTTGCATTTTCTGGTGATTTTAAAATTGTATTAGTTTTATAAAAAAATTCTGATTCATTTAATTTACTTTTTAACTCATTATTTAATAGTTGCTCATAAATACCATCTTTCATTACTTTACCTTCCTTACATACTCTGCTAATGGAATATCAGCAGAGGCTAAATCATAATCTAATAATTCTTCTTTATCTACCCATTTATAATCTGAATGATCATGTAAATTGAAGTTTCCAGATACATAATCACATCTATATAATCTTAAATCAACAACTTTCGTTGGATACTCACATATATTATTAACTACAAATTCTCTAGCTTTAATTGTAAGTTCAAATTCTTCTTTTATTTCCCTTTCAATTGCATCAAATTCGTTTTCATCTTTTTCCACTTTACCGCCAGGAAACTCCCATTTCCTAAGAACATTAATATCTCCTGTAGAACGTTTTGCTAATAAAACTTTATTATCATTTTCAATTAATGCTGCAACTACTTTTATCACATAAACCACCTATACATATTATATCATAACTTTTTTAATTTCATTTTCATTAATTTTTAATGTCAGCTATTAAATTTGCATTTTTTACAAAAAAATATTTTTATTAATATAAAACCCGCTTTTTATAAAAAGGAACGGGATTTTATATATATATTGACTTATTTTTTTCTTGTATTTATTTTTTTAATTCTTAATGATATATATTTATTTTGCTTCACAAATGAAAAAGCAAAAAGTATTACCAATAATATTAAAGTTACAACAATTAAAATATCCTTATTAATTAAATTTGAAATTTTTAATAGCGATATAATTTTTAATACTAATTCTAATAACATTAATGTACATAGGCTCCTATACATGTTACAATCTTGATTTAAAACTTCTAGTTTGTCATCCTCATTATTTGCTTCTATATATTTGTCATATGGCTCTTTCTTCAATGCCCATATTTTAACTATTATCTTTTCAGTTATCAACGAAGAAATTCTACTAATTACTATACCAATAAAATATGCTTCAAAAAATGAAGATATTATATTATTGCTAATTAGAGTTGCATTCAATATTTTACCGTTAATAATTAAAAATAAATACCCTGGCACTAGATAATTAAATATATGGTAACTATTGATTTTTTCCACTATTTTTTCCATTTTATCTTATCCTTTCAAATGAATACTCAATCTTGTCATTTAGCGAAGTGTAAGGACAATTATATAGGTTAAGTTCCGAATTAGTTATTTCAAAATTAAAACCATACTCTTTTCCATTTAATTTATCAGTTGTAATATCAGTAAAAAACATTTTTTTATTATTAAGATTAACTGTTTGTACTAGTCCTTGATAACAAGTGATCATTACAATTACATTTTCTTCTATTTTTTTACTCATCAAATAACTATGTACTTGACCATTATGTCCATTAATAAAGATTATATTTCCAAAATTCTCGGGTATTGACCTCAATTCAACATAATTGTCAAAATAGAATGGAATTGTATAAACCTTAAAAATATCGTATAGATATTCTTGCCTTGATTTTATTTCTTCAGCGAATACTTTTTTTCTCAATAGAACATATTTCATAACAATTTAAATTTCCAGTCCTTTCAGCTATAAATGAATCTCTATTTATGTTAAGAGCTCCGTCTTTTTTAGTATTCATAATACGATGACCTTTACTTTCTAATTTATCAGAACCACCATTAACATCATTACCTTTATTATCAGAAACAATATATAATACATCATTTCTTTTCTCATTTTTTTCAAATACTTTTTTAGCCATATCATTATTTCCATGATGAGGTAACTGAATTGCATCGTAATTTCTAATTTTATCGTCAAATGCTGCTAAATCTGCATCTCCAGTTAACAATAATTTTTTCCCATCAAAAGAAACTTCTAATTGAACACTTATAGCATTCATAATTGTGCTACTATCTATATTGTTACTTTCATTTGGGGTAAACTGTTTAGCAACGGCATCAATAAAATATTCAGTAGCTGGACCTACAATTTTTAAATTGTCAGATAAATCATTATCAGCTTCTAAAGCGTCTTTCAAATTTTGACCTGATAAGGAATAAATATTACTATACATATCTTCAATATGTTGTATTAAAGAGTCTTTAGTAACTCTATTATCACTTACTTTATCAAATATTTCATTTTTGTATTTTAGCAATAGCAATGTTGTAATTGAGTTTATAACCCCATTATCAACTAATTTTGGTATCCCATCAAAATGGTCACTATCATTATGAGACAAAACTAAATCGACCTTATCTATATTTTTTTCTTTTAGATAGCATAACACTTGCTCTGCCAATTCTTCAGAACCACAATCATAAACTATAACTTTGCCATTGTCATTAATTATGATACAATCACCATAATCAATATTATTTTTTCGCTCTTTTGGAGCAAGAACTTTTATTTCTAAATTCATATTTATCCTCCTTTTTTAAAAATAAAATTAGAGGTAAACACCAACTGCATCAAATTAATTCAAAATAAAACATATTTTCCCTCCTTTCCTGTTGAAGAAAAGTGAAAAATATGTTTAACTGCACTACTAATTTTTTGTATTTGACATTTTGCCAAAAAGTGTGTATGATTATAGTAGGAATTGATTTTCATATTTTCTAATCAGTTCTTCAAACATTGTGTTATTGTTTGCTCTAATTTGTTGGTAGTTGATATCTACCGATAAGGAAATATGCTTATTGCCTGAGCATATTTTTTTGTGCCATAATTGGCATATATCCTTACTTACCAAATATATCATAAATTTGTTTAATTAGCAATAGCTAAATAATAGTGCTAATATTTTTTTATTTGCAAAATGTTTTTTATTATCATTCTTACATTATGAAATACTATATTTTTATCATTTTATTACACTACAGAGTAATTTTTTTATAATATTGTCAATTTATTACGATTGTTTTTAAACTTTAAATAAAAAAATAGTATAAATAATAAACATTTTAACAATATACACCCCATCTTATGTTATTAACTCATAAAAAAAGAATTTCAACATCAAATCAAAATTCTTAAATTTTAAAGCAAACAAGAGGCTATTACATATTGACTACATTCTTACCATTCGCACCTCCTGCATTCAAGTGATTAGATATTACTACAACATCTTTATTATTACCAAAAGCCTTTAATACTTCATTAACCCTATCCGTAGGATTCAAAGTTATATCTTTATCTCTTGTAATATATACAGGAATACCCATTTCTTTTAATCTATCATAAATATATTTACTTATAAGTAAAGTATAATCCTTTTCCAAACTAGTACCAGAAACAGCACCAGGATCACTTCCTCCATGTCCCGCATCAATTACTATCCCAGTTAATTTTCTCATATCATGCATTATATCACTCCTAATAATAATTTATGAAAAACTAAAAAAATAGTTAAATATAATTATCATTTTTAAGTAATATTACAAGGATAGACAACGACCAAGTTATAAAAAAACTGTTCCTTGGACATAAAGAAATCTTCTAGAAACTTAGAGGTTCATAAACATAGTATGACTCTAATTATTCTAGAAGAATATCTTAAAATGTATTACCTCAAGTGCTTTCTATCACACTCTTTATTTCATTTTCAACACTAATTGTTTAGCTTTTAGATAATCATCTTTCTTACAATCTTTTGGTGTAAATCTCTTTTCTTCAAATTCTAACATTTCAATTTCACCTTTCGAATTTACATACATATCAATAAAGTATGCTCCCATAGTATTTTCAAGACCTTGTCTTACTGCAAAATTTGTTTTAGAAGTTAAGCATGGTATTAAAAAAGCTATAATATTTCTATATGCCATCATATGGCTTTGATGAAAATGACCTGCCCCTAAAATATTTGGCTTATATCCTGGTTCCATTTTATCTATATATTTTTGCATTTTGTAAGAAAGACTAGATGAACATCCTCCACCTGGATGGTACATTTCTTCTACTGTTTTAGGTGATTCTTTGGGATTAAAAACACCTCTATCATCTCCTATAAAATGCATATCCGGTCTAAGTCTTTCAATAGCAGGACCTATAAATAATCCTCCATTTTTAGCATGTGTTTGATCATGAGTACCAGTTATAAAATAAGTATCAATTCCCTCAACTTTAGGATAATAATTTACTAAATATTCTAGTTGTCTAGATGAACCTAATCTAAATAGAGCATATTGGTGTTCTGGTCTATTATGATAATCCCCATCTAATACATCACCAAAATGTAATACTGTATTAATCCCCCTATTTCTTGCTTCGTTATATATTTGATTTACTAAATTTAATTGTTGCGCCTCATTACAAAAATGAGTATCTGATATCCAAATTTGGCTAATTCTAGTAAGCTCGTTTTTTTGAGGTTTTATTATTTTACCAACTTTATTTTTATTCTTTTTAATTATTATCTGAACACCACTTTTATCTATTATATCTATATCATAACCTTTAAGTTTAAATTCTTCTAAAAGACCACCAAATTTTAAAACTGAAATGTTTAATCTATCACAAACACTAATTAAACTTTCACCATTTTTTATACTAGAATAAATCTTATCTTTTTCATCTTTCGCTGCAGGTTGATTTAAATATATTGATGTTGAATCAGTTAAATAAAGAGTTTTAAAAGTTTTGTAATCATCTTTTATAGTTTGATAATATGGTATATACATTTGAGAAGTGCTTTTTAAATGCCCTTTTTTGTCTTTAATAAGCGTAACAATCCAACTACCTATAGTATTATATACTGGAGTATTAGCCTCTTTCATTTCATCAGTAGTAGCAACTACTGTAGGTACTTGATAAGAACGAACTCCACGTCTTAAAAAAGAATCACAAGCAGCAAAATGACTAGTTACTAATATATTTGTTTTATCTTCATTTCTAAGAGCGGCTATCTTTTGTTGCGGCTTATAACTAATAGTATATGGAACATTGCCGGTTGAATGTTGAAGATATATTGAAATATTTGCATTCGTAGAATCATTTGCAAATGATACTTTTTTACGTCTTGGACCTAAGTATACCATGTCTTCTCTTTTTGATGAAATAATTTTTCCAATATCAATTTTATCCCTAGTTTTTAAAAAAGATAAATCATGTTCCCCAGTAATAAAATATGTTTTAATTCCATCAACTCTTGGAAAACAGGCAGCAACGTAAGTGGCTTGATCTTCATAACCATCTTTATGCAAAGTTGAATTAAATATACTTTTAGCACCTTTATATATACCTTCGACAATATCACCACATAAAAATACATACTTTACTCCCATAGATTTAGCTTTCACATACATATCATTTAATATACTTGTTTGTTGATATATACTTCCAAATCTAAGATCCGAAATAAGCATGCATTTAATTTCATCAGCGTTATCTACAATTTCGTAAGATAAATCATTTATTAATTGTTCATGGCCAAAATTACGTATAAGTGTTACGGTGTTTTTTTCTTCCTCTGAGCCTATTAAAGTAGCAGTAGTATTCATTGTAACTATATTATTCCCTCTTTTTTTAAGTTCATGTATAAGTATAAATAAATCATCACGAGTTATATTATATGATTTACAAAGATCTTCAACTATACATTCTTGTGCTAATGTATCAAATTGCAATTGATCTGCTAAATCTTTTAAATTATCCTCTGTAACTTCAGTTAATTCAGAATTTGTTACTTCTTCTCCTTCTAATATTAAATCAATATTTATTCCTGTTGCTTTTTCATTGTTTGTCATAAAGAACCTCCTAAAAATAAACACAATATATTATCTATATCAACTATAAAATATAAAAAAATAAAAATCAATAACCTTTATAAAAAGTTATAAAAATTAATTCAAGTGTTACTTTTATATATTTATCTACCATCACATTTAAAATTATAGTTATAACTTTTTTATTTATGTGTCTATAAATTATTAGTCACATCAATTAGGGTTTAAATCGTTAATAAGTTGAAAATTAATAAATAAATGTAAAAATTAATTTATAAGAAATGTATCACTAAGTCTTAAAACGCAACATTGATAATATTCTGACTATCTTTACAGTTATCTACCACGACAATCTTTATCACTACTACATTAACCACAAATCCTATAGATCCATCAGTGCCTCCGCCACTTTCAATATTGCTAATTTTAACAGCATAACTTTTACCGTTTCCGGTTATATCTTTAACATATTCATAATACGTTCCGTTTTGAGTAACTGTTTTTGTTTGTGTCATACCAAAAAACAAAGTACTACTACTCAATAAATATGGTTTAGCATGTAAGCCATTAGCACTATTTTCGTATAAAGTTAATTTTGCACTTTGTGATAAGTAGTTACACTAATACTACAAGTTAGTGCAGTATTATCAAACTTGAATCCAGACTTAAGTATTGTTTTGTTATTACCATTTTTTATTTTATTAACAACATTATTATATACTGAATTTTTAACTATTGTAATAACAACTTCTCCATTATATGTATAGGTACTAACAATTAATTTAAAATTACCTTTTACATCGTTTTTATAGGCTATATCACTAATACCATTTTTTCCAATAGTTACCGTTTATCTGATGGTGTAAAGTTAATATAATTAACACCACTAGCAATATCACTGACTTTTAATAGTATTGTCCACTCTTTCTAACATATTATTGGGAAATATTTCCAAATTTTATAAATGGGTCAACGTTAACAATGTTGTCAATTTTCAGATTTTTATTTATCATATCACCCATAGTTTCTAGAGTAATGTAAGCATTAAAAGTTACCGTGTTTGTAAATTTTATTCTCTTTTCCATATTATTATCATATATATAATCATCAATGTTTATATTATTATTTACATTACTAAGCGAATAATATAAAGTTATTGAAAAGACTATTGCAATTATCTAATAATTAATCAAAATAAAACCTTTTTGATCTTTGCCTATTTTCATACCATACTTAGTATAAATATATAACAAAAAGACGCTTATAATTATAATATCTTTAAAGTTCACACTAAATAATTAATAAATTAACATAAATAAGAAACACAACTAAAAAAGACAGTTTCCTATCTGTCTATTTTATGTATATTATCTAAAAGTATTCCTGTTCCTTCAGCAACACAAGTTAATGGGCTTTCAGCTGTAAAAACAGGCACTTTTAGCTCTTGAGCTAAAATCTGATTAAATCCATCAACTAACGAACCACCGCCAGTTAAAACTATACCTCTATCAATTATATCTGCAGATAATTCTGGTGGAGTCTGTTCTAATATACCTTTAGCAGCATGTATGATAGAATATACGCTTTCTCTTAAAGCTTCTTCTACTTCATCAGAAGATAAAGTTATCGTATGAGGTAGACCTGTTACCAAATCTCTACCCCTTACCTCCATTTTTTCATCTTTATTACCTGGAAAAACAGTACCAATACTTATTTTTATATCTTCAGCAGTTCTCTCTCCTACCAACAATTTATATTTATCCTTAATATATTTTATAATATCATTATCAAAAGCATTACCAGCTATTCTTATGGACCTGCTCTCTACAATCCCACCTAAAGACAATATAGCAATATCTGTTGTTCCACCACCAATATCTATAACCATATTACCAGAAGGTTTTGATATATCCATACCTGCTCCTATAGCAGCAACCTTAGGTTCCTCTTCAAGAAAAACTCTTCTAGCTCCAGTCCTTTCAGCAGCCTCCTTTATAGCATTCTTTTCTACTTGAGTTATATTTGAAGGACAACATATAAGTATTCTAGGTCTAGAGAAAAAACTTCTTCCATTTACTTTTTTTATAAAATAATTTAGCATAAGTTCTGTCGTCTCAAAATCAGCAATAACACCATCTTTCATAGGTTTAATTGCTTTAACTCTACCAGGAGTCCTCCCTAGCATTTCTCTAGCTTCACTACCAACAGCTAAAGGTTTCTTGGTATCAGAATCTATAGCCACAACACTAGGTTCATTTAATACTATACCTTCACCCTTAATATATATTAGTACATTGGCAGTTCCTAAATCTATTCCAATATCTTTATTAAACATCATAATATCACCTTTTCCACATATATTTTACCATAAACTAGGATATTTTTATACATTTAGTCTCCTTTTTTCTAAAAATATTTGTTTAGTTTTCTCTCCTCCATTAATATGCCTTATTTCTATATGATTTTTTAATATTTCCTTTACATTATTATATCTTTTAATGTCTATCAATAATAATCTTTCTTGTAAATCTTTATGAACAGTAGATTTACTAACATAAAACTTTTTAGCAACTTCTCTTATTGTCTTATTAGTCAATATCATATAGTCAGCTTCATCAATAACCCTTTTAATTATTTCTTTTGTCATAATATAATATATTTATAAAAAAACATTATATTACTGTAATTCACTAATATCTTTATCATAATAATCTTCTGGATTAACAGTAGCACCATTATGATATAATTCAAAATGTAAATTATAATCTTTATTATACAAGTTACATACACCACTCTTAGCAATAATCTGTCCCTTTAATACAATATCATCTACTTTAACTTTAACATCATTTAAACTCTGATAAATACTTATTATATCATTACTATGTCTTATTTCAATAGTTTTACCCATTATTTCATTATCTACAACACTAATTACTGTACCATCTAATACCGCAACAACATCAAACTCTTCACTCTTAGTATAATCAACTCCAGAATTTTGCATATATATACCTTCATAAAATATTATAGCATCCTTCTGATCTTCCTCTTCTTTATCATAATCATAATATTTTTTACTTATACTAATATTATCTCCCTTATATGGTCTGATAATATTCTTATCCTCACTAACTACAGGAATATATTCATTAACATTAACAATTTCACTATCAACATACTGAATATTACTATCTTCATCGTTTGCAAACATTTTATTATTAACTATTCCCTCTAATAAATAAATACTAAATACAAAAACACAAATAGCCAAAGTATATGCTACTGGTACTACAAAAGATTTAATTTTTCTCCCTTTCATTTCAATCACCTAATATAAGTTTTAACCAAACAACAAAAAATATACTATAATTTTATTTTTTTTATATAAGAACCATTATAATAGTATTTAAGTATTTCATCATATTTATAACCCTCTTTTGCCATACCTAAAGCCCCATATTGACTCATTCCAACACCATGACCATATCCTTTACTAGTAATACTTATATCATTACCAAGTAGAGTTATTTCAAAATCATTAGATCTTAAAGATAATTTTTGTTTTACAATATTCCCACTAAATTCTTTTCCGTTAATTTTTAAAAGAAGTATTCTATTTGAACTACTTCTTTTTAATATTTCAATATTTAAATTTTTATTATATTCTAATCCAAGTAAATTATAAAAATCTCTTAAACTCATTATTTTACTAGTCATAAATGCTTCCGACACACCTTCATCCCAAGGACTAGCTACACTCTTTAAATAAGGTGCAGAAAAACCAAAAATATTTTCAGGATCTTCCGTATAACCATTACTTGTTGAAAAAAACATAGCATCCACTAAAGTATCTTCATAATATAAATATTCATCTAATGTAGAGTTAACAGCCTTTCTAATTTTATTTATATTTTTAATATATTTATCTTTCCAAGCCTCTTTTAAGTATTCATTATCTAAATAAACTTGATTCATAATTGAATCTTCCACATCATAATCTTTATCTTTATTATAACCAATTCTCTTTAAAGCATAACTACGAGAAGCAACAGCCTGAGCTTTTAAAGCTTCCATATCAAAGTATATAGGCATTTCCCCCGCTAATACCCCAACAAGATAAACATCAATAGGCATAACTTCAATTTCCCCTGTTTTATTTCTTAATACCCGTATATTAATATTACTTATATATTCTAACTTAATTTCTCTATAATTTTTATTATACAAAGTAGCAATAAAAAAAGGAATAAAAATTAACAAAATGATTATTATTATGATTTTTTTCATAATACCTCTTTTCTTAACTTAAACTTCCTATGAAATCATACATAAAATTAACTGTTAGGTATGTCAAAGCAAAAATTATAATTATATATATTACCCTTGCCTGATATATTCTATTTCTTTTAAATATAGAATTAATATTAATTCCATCAACAGCCCATATCACTAAAGGTAAAATAATTATATAGAGTAAAAATCTAAGCATCCTCTATATCCTTAATTTTTTCATTTCTAAGAACATATCTATCCACATTTGAAAAAGGTGTTTCAATAAACTTAACAATAACTTCTTTAGTAGTAAAATCATCCATCTCTTCTGAAATAGCAATAACATTAGCATCATTATGACTCTTAGAAAGTATTGCTTCACTAACATTTGCTACCTTTGCACAATAGACACCCTTCATTTTATTTAAAACTATACTCATACCTATTCCTGTACCACATATAGCTATACCTAAATCAACTTCATTATTTTGAATAGCTCTCCCTAATTTATAAGCATAGTCTGGGAAATCAACAGAATCTTCTGTATCGGTTCCATAATTATTTATAGTATACCCTAAATCAGTTAAAAAATTTGTCAATAATTGTTTCTTTTTTACACCTCTATGATCATTAGTTATCCCTATCTTCATAATACCTCCATTTAAAAATTACTATATATCTTTTATTAAGTCAATAATATTTCTATTCTTTACAAAATTTATTATATAACGTAACAAATAACAAAAGATAACCCAAACTAAACAAAGCACCACCAATAACATCACTAGGATAATGTACTCCCAAATAAACTCTACTAATAGGAATTAATACCATTAAAAGTATAATTACTAGAGATGCTATATATTTAAAATATTTATTCTTAACATTTTTAATAACTAAATATAAAATAAAACCATAAAAAGCCACACTAACCATCGAATGACCAGATGGAAAACTATATCCATTTTCATATAACAAACCATATCCTAAAGGTCTAGCCCTCTTAATTATATTTTTAATAATAACATTAAGTAGATATATTATAGCTAAATTTAAAGCAATATAATTTCCCATATTCTTTTTCTTAAATATTAACATAGAAACTCCAGCTACTATTATCAAAAAATAAGCACTACCAAAACTAGTAATAAATTTCATAATACTAGTTAAAGTATTATTTCTTACCATTTTATCTTGCAAAGTATCCATCCAAATATAATCTTCTTTTAAAACTTTAATTATTAATATACCTAGTCCCAATAATATAAAACTAAATATCAACCATTTAATTATTTCTTTTTTCTTGCTCATATCTATATTATATTATAAATAATTAATTTTATAAATAGTAATTAAAAAAAAGAGACTAGAAGTGATTTGAAGAAAATCTACACGAAATAAAAAGCGTGTAGATTTTTTATATGTTAAAATTAATATAAGGAGGATATGTATGACAAGAGAATATAGAAATTTTACTAGAGAAGAAAAAATTAAAGCTGTAAAAATGGTTTTAGTTGATAAGAAATCTCAAATGGAAGTAGAAAGAATAGTTTTAGGCAAAAAGAAATGTACAGGTACAATTAATAGGTGGATTAGAGAGTATATTCAGGAAGGCGAAGAAAATTGTTTTAAAAAGAAAAAAGGATTGAAAAAAGAAGAAATAACTGAAAATAATGTGAGATATGAAATATTAAAAAAATTCAACGCCTTCCTGGAAAAAGAAATACGTACAAATTCCAATTTATTGAAAAATTCAAAGAACAATATCCAATAAACATAATGTGTGAAGAATTAGAAGTGTCAAGAGATGCTTATTACAAATGATTAAAAAGGAAAAATATTAAAAATAGATATGAATTAAATCATGAATCATTAAAACCAATAATTCAAAAATATTATGATTTATCCAATGGAACAGCTGGGTATAGACAAATAAAGGAACAAATTGAATATCACGAAGGAATAATTATTTCGTATTATATGTCATTTTTAATTAAATGTTGCATAATGAAATTACCTGAAGTTCGAAAGAAAAAGAAAAACAAAGGAAAGTATACAATTACAACAAAGGGCGACGAAAATAAATACACTTATCAAAATATAGCAGAAAATATTGATATAGATGATATTTATAAAGTAATATCAACCGATACAACAGAAGTGAAGTTAGACGAAGATGGAAAACAAAATGTATCATTCTTTATTGATGCTTATAGTACTGAAATATTAGTATCATACATTGGAAAGTCATTAAATAATGATTTCATAGAATACAATTTAAATTTATTAAATAATAGTGACTATAAACTAGATGATGTAATATTACATTCTGATCGTGGTGGAATGTATAAAAGTGGAATATATAACACAAAAACCGCTGAAATGAATCTTATTCCAAGTATGTCTGCACCATACACATGTACTCATAATCCTTGGATAGAAACACTCAACGGTCAATTTAAAGATTTCATCAAGAACAATTATCCCAAAAATCTTGATGAACTACAAATTGCATTAAAACAATTTGTATACTATAATAATAACATAAAAATCAAAAATAAACTAAAAACTACAGCAACAAAATATCGCTGTAGTCATAGTTAGAACTTTTTATTTCATGTAGAAATTTATCAAACCAGTTCTTTTGGCATTTTTTAATAAACCTAAAGCATTATTACTTTTGGCAATTTCAATCTTGCCTTAAATTTTGGCATTTTTAAGGCTATTTACTTTTAAATGTGTTTTCCTGTAAATCAAACATGATATTTTGTAGCACTTATTATTCATTAAATTCATTGCCCTTAAACAAAACATACACTAACTCGGGCACTTTTAACTCTAATGGCTCCTCTAAATGAGTAAAATGAGGAATATCAATATTCAATTTTTCAGTGTATTATAAAATACATCTAATATATATCATGATTCTAAAGAAAAGTCAACATAAAATGCAATATTTTTTGCAAAAATTGTTGTAATATTGTTGAAAAATTTTATTTATAATGATAATATAGATATAAAGGTGTCATATATGGAGAATGATAAAGAAAATATAAATAACACAGATAATAATGCCAAAAATAATAACAAAAAGAATAAAGGCAAATTATTGGTAATTCTATTAATTATAGGTATATTAATAATAGGAGGATTTATCATATATAAAAAGATTTCTGAAGTTAAATGTAATCAAAATGAGTATCCAGGCTATTATTATGATCCAAAGCATCCAGAACTTGATAAGCCTATAATATACCTATATCCAGAAGAGAAAACTAATATTTATGTAAAATTAGGAAATCCAGAAAAAATAACCTGTGTTTATCCAAATTATAATAATGGCTGGGAATTAACTGCATACCCAGATGGAACTTTAATAGATAATAAAACTGGTAGAGAATATTATTCTCTATATTATGAATGTACAAATACAAAAAAATACGATGAAACTCTAAAAGAAGGATTTGTTGTAAGAAAAGAAAATATAAGTAACTTTTTAGAGGAAAAATTAGCAATACTTGGCTTAAATGATAAAGAAGCAGAGGAATTTATTATTTATTGGCTACCTAAATTACAACAAAATGATTATATTTATGTTAGATTTCAAACTCCAGAAGAAATAGAAAAAAGTATGCCATTAATTATTAGTCAACAGCCTGATACTTTAATTAGAATTATGATGGAATGGAAAGGTTTAAATGAATATATAAATATAAAAGAACAAAAAATAACTGCAGTTAAAAGAAGTGGATTTACCGTTGTAGAATGGGGCGGAACTGAAATTAAATAGTAAATGCAAAATAGCAGATAAACATATTGTCTATCTGCTATTTTAATTATTATCTTAATAATTTAGTATTACTATTATCGTCTAATATTTCAATTTTTCTAATTCCTTTACTATCCTGTAAAATACTATATTGTTTTTTAGCTATATTGTTTAATCTTTCAAGTCTTACTTTTTGTTCTGTTCCTTGAGAAATCATTTCACTATTTATATTTTCTAAATTACTTAAAATTACTAGCAGAAGAATATTTGCATAATCTCTCATATTACCATCTAAAGTAGGATTTTTATCTTTCCACTCTTTTGAAGTCATTCCAAATAATGCAACATTTAAAATATCTGCTTCATTTGCATAAACATATAGCTTTTGCTTTTCAGTTAGTGTAGGAACGATATTTTCTTTTATACTATCAGTATGTATTCTATAATTTGTTTTTGCGAGCTCACGTCTTACAGACCATTCTATTTTATTTTGATAGCTTTCATTTTGTTTTAATCTTTCAAATTCTGTAATTAAATATAATTTAAATTCTACATTTAGCCAACTTGCAAATTCAAATGCAATATCAGGATGTGCAAATGTTCCAACACTGTATTTTCCACTACTTGGAATAATTCCAATTGCATTAAAATCTTTTCTCCAACGATTTGGTGTCATTGTAAAACGATTATAGCCAACTTCATCAATTTTAATTCTGTGTGATTCCACGGAATTAAAATTTTCATTGTGCAATTCTTCCCAAAGGTTGTAAAAATCAAATGAATTTTTATTTGACATCCAATTTCGTATAACTCCAGAAGGATCATTTTCATTTTGATATTTTACTAAATCTGTTAAAGAAATATAATCTACATTATCTACTCTCATAACTCTTACTTGTCTATTATTTACATTCATTTGTGTTTGTATAAGTTCTTTACTCATGATACCACTTCCAATCTATGTAAATTCTTCATATATTATAAAACAATCGTTCGCAAAAGTCAAGTGAAATATTTAAATATAAATTAATTCTTTAAAAATAATTTTTTCAACTGAATATTTATAATTATTCATAAGCCCAACCCATTTTAAAGGGTCAGTATCCTTCAAAGTTTCATCAATAGGATTTTTATCTAGTATTTGTTTCATTAGTATTTCAAATCTTTCATTGGCTTGTTTATCAGTATCTATGATATGTTTTCTTAAAGTTCCATCCATAAGCATTACAGTATATTCAGCTTTTTTATGATTTTTTAAATATTCTAATCTTAAATGACCATACTTTCCAATATGATAATTTTTTTCGTATTCATCTTCTACTAAATATAAGTCAGGAATATAATAATCTCCTTCTTTATGATAAATTATTTCTCTCATAACTAAAAACCTCCTAAAATTTATTTTCGCTACAAAATGAACTAATTTTTTATATCATATCAAGCTGTCAAAATATCAATAAAATAAGGAAGAACCAAATAAGAATAATTTTGTCCTTATTTAAGTTCTCCCTTGTCTCGCATTATTACTTTTTATCAAAGCCATACTTTTTATTAAACTTATCTACTTGTCCTTTTCTACTAGCAGTACTTTGTGTACCAGTATAGAAAGGATGACATTTAGAACAAACTTCAACATTAATATTTTCTTTAGTAGACATAGTTGTGAAAGTGTTACCACAAGCACAAGTTACTGTAGCTTCTACATAACTAGGATGTATATTTTTTTTCATTTTTTTCTCTCCTTCCGCCATGACAAAATGTCATAGTAATAAATACATGGTATATTATATCAACTATTTTTAAACTTTTCAACTATTAATTTACTAATTAATTGATTTCCTTCTTCATTTAAATAATAATTATCAGTACTTTGTAAATGATCTTTATTAATTATATTAGCAAGTTCTATATAATCATAACCATAAGTTTCTACCAAAGACTTAACTTTATAATTTAAATAAGTAAATATATCATTATTTTTATTTGTTATATTGTAGTATCCTAAAACAATAACTTTATTACAAGAATATTTCTTAATACTATCAAGCAATATTTCCATATCATTAACCATCTCATTAACATAACTATATATATCTTTAGTATTATTATTTAATTTATAATATATATCATTCATCCCAATCGATAAAGTTATTATATCGGCCTCTTTTAACAAATAATGAATAGAAACACTTTTATTATTTATATTCATCTCTTCATTATACTTTATTACTCTAATTAAATCCTTAATCCTATAATCCTTATTTATAAAACTATTATTATATTCTTTTAAAACATCCAAATTATCCAAATAATTAATTATTATATCATTATACCCAGCCGTTATACCATCTCCAACAGCCAAATAAAATTTTTTATCATCATAAGTCTTAGCATAAATAATATAGCAAGATAAAAAAAGAAATAATATTAATAATATTTTTTTCATATCTATTAAATATTATTATATTAATTCAATTTTAGCACCAACATTTTGTAATTTTTCAACTATATTTTCATAACCTCTTAGAATATGTTCTACATCACTAATAATCGTTGTGTTGTCAGCGACTAATCCAGCTAAAACTAAACATGCACCAGCTCTAAGATCAGTTGCAACTACTTCACATCCATTTAGTTTTGTTGGACCATATATTTTTATTTTATCTTCATCTATTTCTATTTTTGCACCCATTTCATTTAAATATGGAACATTTTGAAAACGATTTTCATATATTGTTTCCTGTAATATTGATGTTCCATTACATTGAGTTAATAAAACTGTTAGTGGTTGTTGTAAATCTGTTGGAAAACCAGGATATACTAATGTTTTAATATTAATTGGTTTTAAATTTTTATTTTGACTTACAGTAATAAAATCCGCACCTATTTCTAAATCTATTCCCATTTCAATTAGTTTTGATGTCAAAGATTCAATATGTTTAGGAATTAAATTTTTAAGCGTAATTTTTTTACCAATTAAGGCTCCAGCAAGTAAATAAGTACCGGCTTCTATTCGATCTGGAATTACCTCTGTAAATCCTTTTGATAGTTTTTTTACACCTTCTATTTTTATTTTACTGGTTCCTGCTCCTGTTATTTTTGCACCCATATTATTTAGGAAAGTTGCGACACTTACTATTTCTGGTTCTTTTGCAGCATTTTCAATTATTGTTTTTCAAACAGCGCATCAACCAGTTTGGCATCGCAAATATCGCCCTGAACAAAAACATAATTTTTTGCCCCGGCACATTCTTCCAGATTATCCAAATTACCGGCATAAGTCAGCTTATCGAGATTAATAATCCGGTATTCCGGGTATTTCGCCACCATATAAGGCACGAAGTTTGCCCCGATAAAACCGGCGCCCCCGGTCACCAACACAGATTTTTTTTCAGCCATGTCATCT
>ERZ779737.1162-NODE-1162-length-21469-cov-72.814887_pt1 | contig 21469 bp, 23 predicted proteins | sample MGYA00511889_ERZ779737 | MGnify/ENA primary metagenome ERZ779737 (study PRJEB29588, sample SAMEA2163575) | human gut metagenome | biome: human gut; feature: human-associated habitat; material: faeces | place: Denmark | collected 2008/2010 ...
ATTAATTTATTTCCTCCCAAAATCTAGGTATAAATTTTGGGTTTCACGCTAAACTAAACTATTTTTTAAAATTAATGCAAATTTTTAATGATATTTTGTTTATTAAAATAATAGGCAATAAATATAAAAGAGATGAAACTAATTATTAATGTTAAGATTACAATTCCTCCAATTGAAAGTAAAGGAAGACTATAAGGAACATTTAATCCTAAGCTTGAATTTAAAATATCTTTTAATAAAAAAGAAATTGCAATAATTGAAAAAATTGAAGAACACATTCCAGGAATTGTATATCCAAAATTCTTTGCTAACTCCAATTTATTTATTTCTTTATTTTGAAAACCTAAAGCAATCAAAATCGAAATGTCTCTTTTTCCTTCTTCAAAGTTTATTGTATTTATAACAAATAGCAAAACAATCGATGAAATTGAAGCAAAAATAGTAAAGATTACTAATGCTAAATTAATATATGAAAAGACTTCGCTTACACTATTATTAATTTGATCATATGGATCAATTAAAACATATTGATGAAAGGAATTATTGATCTTTTCAATTATTTCTTTACTTGGTTTTTTATCAAATTCATAAACTATTGAGTTAGGAATTAAATAAAACGAGGAAGTTTCTAGTAAATCTCTAAAAAAGGAAATTGAAAAAGAAGCTTTTTGATATATAGATACTTTATTACTATCAACAATTCCAACAATTTTTAATTTAACCTTTTTAAATTTATTAAAATAATCTTTTCCATCAAATGTCTGTTCATAATTTTGTAAGCAAAATAAGTCTTTATTTATAATATTTTTTTCATTTAATAATGAAGCCATCTTAGTAGATATAACAATTTCGTTTGAATTTAATTCTTCCTTTCCTTGATAACTTCCATCATATTTTGTATTAAATTTCACATTATTAGCACTATTATCAAGCAACGATCCTTTTAAAATTTTGCTCTCAAAAGATAGATTTTCAAAATTTTCTTTCTTAATTTTTTGTAAATTATTTTCTAATGAATCTATTTCGTTTTCATTTGTTGAAAAATATAAATCATAACTAAAACCATTTAACATTGATTCTCCATAATTATAATAACCAAGAGGCGTTGAGTAATAATAAGTATTAAAATCACTATTAAATTTCTCTAATTCATCAATTATTGAATAATCAAATAAATTATTAATCACTTTATAAACAAAAACACGATTTGAATAACAAAGTTCTCCTACTTTGCATTGACTTGAACTATAAAAAGAAGAATCTCCTTCTAAAATATATTCTTTAAAACGTTTATCTAAAAGAAATTTATCAATGAAAGTAGTTTGAAAAGTTTTAGTCTTTATATAATAAAGTTTTTTTAGCACCCAAGGAGTTTCATAGTTTGCATCAATATTTGTTGTCGAAGGAAAACGCATCATTGTTTCTAAAATATATTCATTAAATAATTCATTTGTGTGAAGAACTTTTAAATATGGACTTTGAATTATCTTTTTAACATTAAAAATTTGTTCATCCTCATATTGCCGATAATAATTTGCAGTTTTTAATACTAACTTTAATCCGTTTTCTTTTATATATTCGTTAATAGATTCATAACTACGAACAATTTCCAATGCAAAACATAAATCTTCCATTGCTGAATAGTCCATCGTTATTACGATTTCATCATTTAATAATTGATTTTCTAAATCATATTCTAAAAGATTATCAATATATACAAAATTGTTAATGTTTTGGAAATTCAAAAAAGAAATTTCTTTTAAAAGATTATTTTTTAAAACATAAAATTGATTTTTATCAATAAAAAAATCACTGAAATTATTTAAATAACGCACCCCATAATAATCAATATATTCATTATATTCATTACATATTAATGATAAATCATCATTACTAGCACCATAGCGAATAATTTCATTATCTTCTTTTTTCTTTTTAAGAATTAAAGATTTATCATCAATAATACTTGAAAAAGCTTTATTAATACCACTACTAACATTGCTACTAATTAATAAAGATATTCCTAAACATATTAAAGATATAGAAAGTATTGATGATGATAATAAATATCTAAGTTTTTGTGTTTTAAACGTATTTTTTATAAATTCATATATTGATTTGAGTTTTAATTTAGGAGCTAAAAAATTTACTTCTTTTGATATAAATAAAGATGAAGATGTTTCATCGTTTAATGAATTACTAACCAATTTATTATCTTTAAAATAATAAATATAATCACTAAATTTACTAACTAATTCGAAATCATGTGAAACGCATATAATTAAATGATCTTTTGATAATTGTTTTAAAAACTTAAAAATCTCAAGACTACTTTTTTCATCTAAACTTCCAGTCGGTTCGTCACAAAATATTATTTTTGAATCATTAATTAATGCTCGCGCAATAGCAACTCTTTGTTTTTCACCACCACTTAAGTTTTTTACATATTCATCTTTAAGTTCATAAATACCAAGAAATTTTAAAATTTCATCAATTTTGATTAATAAATCATCTTTTCTTAAATGGTCACTATTTGCAACAAGAAACAAATTATTTATAACTGTTAAATTTTCAAATAGATTAAAAGATTGAAAGACGAAGCCAAAATTTTTAATGCGGAAGTCTCTTCTTTCCTTTTCAATTAAATTTTTTAAATTGATTCCATCAATTATAATTTCTCCTTCATAATCATTATCTAAACTTGATAAACAGTTCAAAATTGTTGATTTTCCACAACCTGATTTTCCAAAAATCGAATAAAAACCTTTATCTTTAAAAATGAGATTTACATTTTCAAAAATTAGATTGCCATTATATTTTTTTCTTAAATTATTAATTAAAATCATTTATTCTTCCTTTAACTCGTTGCCAATTTCCTTTTTAAAAAATTCTTTAATTGATATTCTTATTATTAAAAATGAAATAAATAATAAAAAGATAAGTATTATTAAATAAATCAAAATAGATAGCTCATTTATCGAATTAATATTTAAAAAGAAAATATTACTTAGATATATTTTCTTATCAATATATTTATTTAAGTTGATAGCAATTAAATAAAATATACTTAAAGAACTAATTAGGGATAAACACATAATCTTTGAAATGTTATATGCAAAAATTTTATATATTTCTTCTTTTTTTATTCCAAGAACTTTTAAGATAGCTATAATTTTTCTTTCAGACACGCAAAATGAAGTAATTATAAAAAATAACAAAGACAAGGTAGAAAATATTGAAATTATTGTGAAAGCTATCAAGCCAATAACTAATAGATTAGTAATTTCTAAAAATGATTTTGCAATTGTATAACTAAAAGAATTAATCTCAAGTTGTGAATTTTCATTTACCAACTTATCAATAATTTTATGCATTTGAACAATTTCATTTTTTGAAAAAAGTATTAAATTTAAACAATAACCCCCTAGATCTTCATTATTTTTTGCGTTTTCTACTAGATTTAACCAGTTTAAATTTGTAATAAATTCTCGATTTATTTTCTCACAACTTTGATTTTTTAAATAATTTTCAAAGAATTCAATATTAATAAATATCGTTGGACTATTTAAATAATTAAATTCACGATAAATGTTTTTCACAAGAAAATTTTCTTCAAAAATAAAATCCTCATTAACTTCTTTATATTCATTGTTAAGATATTTTGCAAATGTATATGTTTGATTTAAGTTAATTGTTAAATTTCTATAATCTTCATTATTGTTAAAATATCTTTCATAAAAAATATCATTTACGACAACTGGATCATCAATAAAAGAAACATAATAAAATCTTAATTTATAATCACTAATTTTATTTTCATTAATATAAACTTCATTTTCGCCATTTAAAAAATAATTAAATGAATAAGTTATTAAATAATCATTAAAATAATCATCGAAATTCTTTTTAATATTTTCAAATGTTGGGCGTTCTTTTTTAACAATTTGTAATATCGAATCACTATTATTTGAAGAAATAACATTTGATATCTCAAAAATATTAGCATTTAAAAATTTAAATTCTAAATTTCCGCTTTGATTTTTTATTCCGAAATACAAACTTATGCTTATAAATGTAAACAATAATGAAAAGGTTAAAGAAATAAAAAATAAAATATTTTTAAGCTTATTAACATTAAACAGTCTTTTTTGTAAAACTTTTATATGTTTATTAGAAAAAGTAGATTTTATGTTTCGCTTGATAATTTCTTCATTTTTTATATTAATTTTTCCAGTAATTTTCCCATCTTTAATAAATAATGTTGGATTGCTTCCAATTAATTCTAAATTATGTGTAACCACTACTACTAAATGTTCTTTGCTATAATCTTTTAAAAACTCCATTATCAATAAAGAATTTTCTTCATCAATTGCCCCTGTTGGTTCATCGCAAAGTAAAACGCGAGGTTCATTTATAATTGCTCTTAAAAAAGCTATGCGCTGTTTTTCTCCACCACTTAAAACATCAATACTTCTATTTTTTAAATTAATTAAATTAAATTTTATTAAAAGATCATCAATATATTTAGGAGTAACGTTTTTAATTGAACATGCAACTAATAAATTTTCGTAAACAGTCAAATTATCAATTAAATTGTAACTTTGAAACAAAATTCCAATCTCATGTTTTCGATAATTTACCATCTCTTTTTGAGAAAAAGCAGTCATTTTTTTATTTTGATAAAAAATTTCACCATCGGTAGGTTTTTGATTTCCTTCTAAAATATTCAATAAGGTTGTTTTGCCACAACCACTTTTGCCAATTACAAAAACTATTCCTTTATTTGGAAATTGAAGAGAAATTTTATTTAATACTACATAATTGCTATCAGCATTTATTTTATAAGAAACTGTAATATCTTTTAAAGTATACATTTACCCCCCTACATACAAGACGTCATTAAACATCATTGTTGGGGGTATTTTTTTATTTACATTAAAACAGCTTGTGGAATTTTTGGTAAACCTGGCATTGTTAAAATATTTCCACAAAGTACGACAATAAATCCAGCACCATTTGATATCTTTACTTCTTTAACAGTAATATTAAAATCTTTTGGTACATTTAATAAATTAGGATTGTCACTGAAACTCATAGGAGTTTTTGCCATACAAACAGGTAATTTATCTCGACCTAAATTTTCTATTTCTTTAATGTTTTCTAGAGCTTTTTCTTCAAAAATTACACCTTTTGCATGATAAATTTCTTTTGAGATAATTTCGATTTTCTCTTTGATTGATAAATTAACATCATAAAGTGGTTTATAATTTGCTTTTTTAGTTTGTAATGTTTCTAAAACTTTTTGAGCTAATTTAACTGAACCTTTGCCACCATTTAAAAAACCATCTAAGAAACATACAGGGAAATAATTTTTCTCACATAAATTTGTTAATAAATTAATTTCATTTTCAGTATCACTACTAAAATGATTTATAGCGACAACAACTGGTACCCCAAATTTCTTTAAATTGTAAAAATGTTGCTCTAAATTTTTAAATCCTTCTTCTAATGCCTTTAAATTTTCTTGATTAAGTTCTTCAAATTTTTGTCCACCATGTAATTTTAAAGCACGAATTGTTGCAACAAGAACCGCACATTTTGGATTTAAATTGCCAATTCTACATTTAATGTCAAAGAATTTTTCAGCACCTAAATCAGCAGCAAATCCAGCTTCAGTTATAACAATTGGTGATAATTTAAGAGCTAATTTTGTAGCAATTAAACTTGAACATCCATGAGCTATATTAGCAAAAGGTCCGCCATGAATTATACAAGGATTATTTTCTTGAGTTTGCACTAAATTAGGTTTAAGTGCATTTTTCATTAATTTCATGATGGCATTTTGAATTTTTAAATCTTTAAGATAAATTGGTTTATTATCATAACTATAAGCAACTATTATTTCTCCAATTCGATATTTGAAATCTTCAACTGAATTAGAAATGCATAAAATTGCCATTAACTCACTAGCAACAGTTATTTGGAAATGATCAATACGTTTGACACCGTTTTTGTCTCCACCTAATCCGATTTCAATTGTTCTTAACTCTCTTTCATTGATATCTAATGATCTTTGCCATAATACACGATTAGGATCAATATTTAGTTCATTTCCTTGATAAATATGATTATCAATAATTGAAGAAATTAAATTAATCGAACTAGTTAAAGCATGCATATCACCAGTAAAGTGTAAATTGATATCTTCACTTGGCTCTACAGTTACTTTTCCTCCGCCTGTTGCTCCACCTTTTAAACCAAAAACAGGTCCTAAAGATGGTTCTCTTAAACAAAGTAAGGCTTTTTGATTGATTTTGGCTAATCCATCTAAAAGAGCAATTGAGGTTGTTGTTTTACCTTCTCCAGCTTTAGTTGGGGTGATTGCTGTAACTAAAACTAAATCACCATCAGGGTTATCTTTAATTGTATCAAGAATATCAAGGTCGATTTTTGCTTTCAAATTCCCATATTTTTCAAGAAAAACCTCCTTAATCCCAACTTTTTTTGCAATTTTTTCAATTTCCATTAATGCCATAATTATTTCTCCTTTATTATTTCTCTAATTACAAAACTAGCAAGTGCCAATCCAGCTGCATTTGGAACAAATGCCATTGAACCAATCTCTTTTCCTTTAATTATAATAGGTTCCGAAGAAAATGCAGTTGTTATTTTTGAAATATCAATATTTTCTTTTTTTAAAAGATATCTAAATTTCTTTGCAAGTGGATCAGTAGTTGTTTTATTTAATGAAATAATTTCTACATTCGTAGGATCAAGTTTATAACCCATTCCTAAACTATTTACAATTTTTATATTATGAAAATAGCAATATTTTGTAAGTAAAACTTTTCCTTCTAAATCATCAATACAATCAATAACATAGTTAACATCTTTTAAGATATTAAAATCGAAGTTTGCATCAATTTTTTTATGATATATTTCTATTTCTAAATCATCTCTTATATTAAATAATTTTTCTTTCAAAGCTTCTACTTTTGGTTTTCCTAAATCATTTTGATCATAAGCAATTTGACGATTAAGGTTTGAAACATTAACAAAGTCATTATCAATTAAAATGATTTTTCTAATATTTGATCTAACTAGAACTAGGGGAATAATTGAACCAACTCCGCCTAAACCAATAACAGCTATTTTTTTTAAAGATAAATATTCTATATTTTCTTTACCTAAAATGATTTCGCTTCTAGAATTAATAGATTCCTTTTGCATATAAAAAGGCCTCCTCTAAATCATCAAACCATATTATATTATCAAATTGATTCTTAAAAAAAGTTAATTGTCTTTTAGCATAATTGCGGGTATTTTTTTTAATTAAATCGATGGTATCTTCATCATTTAAACCTAAGAAAAATTCCTTATAACCAATTGCTTGTAAAGCTTGATTAACTTTTGGAAAGTCTTTACTAATTTTAGTAACTTCTTCTTTTAGACCATTAGCAATCATCTCATCGACACGTTTATTAATGCGTTCATATAAAATTTCACGAGGATAATTTAAACCAATAAAGGTAACATTTTTATAGAGTAATTCATTTTTTCCTTCATTATTTAAATCGGTTTTGTTTTTGTTATGAGTATTATAAATATAAATTGCTCTTAAAAGTCTTTTACGATTATTTTTTCCTATTTTTAAAGCATCTTGATAGTCGATTTGTTTAAGACAATTATAAAGTTCTTCATTAGTTAATTCATTTAAATAATCTTCTGGCATCGCTTCTTCTTCTTGAAATTTATAATCATAAAGTAAAGCTTTTAAATATAAACCAGTTCCACCAACAACAACAATATTTTCATTAGCATATTTATCTAATAATTTTCTTGCATCTTTTTGATATAAATAAACATTATAAGGCTCATCAATATGACGAAAATTATATAAAAAATAATTAGGATGATCTTTTAAAAATTCTAAAGATGGTTTTGCAGTTCCTTTATTCATTTCAATATAAACTTGATAAGCGTCACAATTTATAACAATTGCATGATGAAAATTAGCAATTTTTTCTGCAAGTAAACTTTTATTAGAAGCCGTTGGACCAACAATACAATAAATCATAATAAATATTTTTTAACCTCTAAAAGTAATAAATTTACTTCTTCATTTAAATTAATAAAATTATGAATAACTGGATTTTCATTTATTTTCTTATAAATTTTTTGAGCTTCAAAATTATCAAGACTATCAACATTACAATTTTTATAAAAATTCATTTTATTAAATTCTTTTAATAAAGTTTCATCATTATAAATATTCTTTTTTAAATTAAGATACCTTTTAACGCTTTCTTCTTCTAATAAAAGATTATTTACTTCAATTGATAAATTTTTAATTGTCTCATTCATTAACTAATTCTCCAAATAAAGAATATAAATGGCTGTCATTAATTTTTACTTTAACAATTTGACCAATTAAATTTTTGTCACCTTTAAAATGAACAATTTTGTTGTTTTCAGTATATCCACTTAATAATTCTTTATTTTTCTTACTTACTTCTTCAACTAATACTTCGTAAGTATTTCCAATCATTTTTTTAGCAAAATAATCAAAATCTTTTTCTAAAGCAGATACAAGTTCTTTAAAACGTTTTACTTTTTCTTCATAAGTTACATTATCATTAAGTCTAGCTGCAGGAGTTCCTTCACGAGGAGAGTATATAAAAGTAAAAGCACTTGTATAATGTACTTTTTGAACTAAATCAATTGTTTCTTTAAATTGATCATAAGTTTCGTTTGGAAACCCAACAATTATATCGGTTGAAAATTCAATGTTTGGTATTTTACTTCTAATACGATCAATTAAATCTAAATATTCTTTTGAATTATAACGACGATTCATCAAGCGCAAAATTTCATCACTGCCACTTTGAACTGGTAAATGAATAAACTTCATTATATTGTCATGTTTTGCCATTACATCGATGACATCATCTTTAAAATCACTAGGATAACTTGTTAAAAAGCGTAAACGAGGAATGTTTAAAGAAGCAACTTCATCTAATAATTTTGCAAATGTATCGCCATTATTTAAGTCTTTTCCATATGAATCAACATTTTGGCCAAGTAAAGTTATTTCTTTATATCCTTTTTCTACTAATTCTTTACATTCAGCAATAATTTCTTTACTAAGTCTACTTCTTTCTCTTCCGCGAGTATAAGGAACTATACAATAAGTGCAAAAATTGTTACAACCATAAGAAATATTTACAAAAGCTTTATAAGTTTCGTTTCGACTACTAGGAAGATTTTCAAAAACATCACCTTCTCTACTACTTACAAAAACATATCTTTTCTTTTCTTCAAAATATTTATTTAATAATGTAACTAAATCAACAATATTATGTGTACCAAACATTATATCGACATAAGGGAATTTTTCTAAAATCAAATCAATAATATGTTTTTGTTCAATCATGCAACCACATATCATAAATATAAGATCTTTATTTTTTGACTTTATATTTTTAAAATCACCGATTTGGCCATAAACTTTATCTTCAGCGTTTTCTCTAACCGCACAAGTATTTAAAATTGCTAAGTCACATTCTTCTTCATTATTTGTCTTTATCATTCCTAAACGATTTAAAATGCCACTAATAATTTCTTCATCGCGTATATTAGCTTGACAGCCATAAGTACGAATAAAATATTTCTTGTTTTTTAAAGCATCTAAAGTTTTTAAAGTAGGATTAAAATTATAATCATAATATTTAGATTTAATCTTGCGTGATTTTGCTTTTTCAATTGAAGGTACATCGATAAATTCAATATTTTTCATAGTTTATTCCTTATCTATTATATTAATAGTAATTATATTTTTTCCTTTAAAAGTAATATCATCAAAATTTAAAATAACAGCGTTAAATATTGTTTCGCCTTCATCGAGCTGTTTAAATCTTGCTTTATCATTTTTAAAAATAACTCTTTCAATTACACTATTTGCCTCAGTTCCTAAAACACCATTATTATATCCACACATTCCCACATCACTTATATATAAAACACCTGTTGTTAAAATTTGAGCGTCATTAGTTTGAACGTGGGTATGAGTTCCAATAAAAGCACTTATCGAGTTTTTTAAACTTAAAGCAAGAGCTTTTTTCTCTCCAGTATATTCAGCATGAAAATCAATAATATGAATATCGCTTTGATCATCGACAATAACATTTGTAATAGCATTATATGGATCATCAATTTTCATTTCTGTAGTAGCTGTACCTAACAAATTTGAAACTCTAATTTTGACTCCATGAACATCAAATATTCGACTTCCACTACCATTTTTCTCATCTAATAAATTTAATGGCCTAATCATTTCTTTATTATCGATAAAATTATAAATTTCTTTTTGATGAGCATAATGATTTCCTAATGTAATCGCATCAACTCCAGTTTCAATTAAAAAATTATAATGAGTTAAAGATATTCCTTTGCCATTAGTTATGTTTTCACCATTAGCAATTACAAAATCAATATTATATTTTTGTTTAATTAAAGAAAGGTTCTTAGCAAGAGCCTTTCTTCCTAATTTTCCAACAATATCACCTATAAAGAGTATATTCATTATTTAGCCGTTTCTATAGCTCGATATTCACGAATGACATTAACTTTAATTTGACCTGGATAAGTCATTTCTTTTTCAATTCTTTCACGAATATCATGAGCTAATTTAAATGCACCTAAGTCATCAATCTTTTCAGGTATAACCATTACGCGAACTTCACGACCAGATTGCATTGCGTAGCATTGCATGACTCCATCATAAGACTTACAAATTGTTTCAAGTTGTTCAATTCTTTTAATGTAAGTTTCTAAAGTTTCACTTCTTGCACCAGGGCGAGCAGCACTTAATGTATCAGCAGCTGCAACTAAAAGTGAAATGATATATTTAGCAGGAACATCACCATGATGAGATTCAATTGCGTTGACTACAATATCTGATTCACCATATTTTCTTGCAAGACGAGCACCAATTTCAACGTGACTTCCTTCAATTTCAAAATCACAAGATTTACCAATATCATGAAGGAGACCAGCACGTTTAGCTTGTACTTGATCAAGACCTAATTCGGCTGCCATTGCTCCAGCTAATCTAGCTGTCTCAATTGAATGTTCAAGTTGATTTTGTCCATAACTTGTACGATATTTTAGTCGACCAACATAATTAACTAATTCTTTATGCATATTGCCAAGTCCCAACTTAAAGATAGCTTCTTGACCGGCTTTTTTAATCATTTCATTACATTCATTTTGACATTTAGCAACGACTTCTTCGATTCTTCCTGGTTGAATACGACCATCTTTAATTAAAACATTTAATGCTCTTGAAGCAACTTCTCTTCTAATTGGGTTAAAACAACTAACAGTTAAAGCTTCAGGAGTATCATCAATGATAATATCAACACCTAATAATTGTTCTAAAGATTTAATATTACGTCCATCACGACCGATAATTCTTCCTTTCATTTCATCGTTTGGTAAAGCTATTACTGAAATAGTTTTTTCGGTAGTGATTTCTTGAGCTTGTTTAAACATTGCATTAGCTAAAATATTTTTAGCTTTTTCTTCACAAGTTGATTCAGCTTCTTCTTCTTTATTTTTAATATATAAAGCTATCTCACGAGAACATTTCTCTTCAACACGCTTAAATATTTCATCTTTAGCTTCTTTAATGGACATTTGTGAAACTTTTTGTAATTCCTCAATAATTCCATCAAGTCTTTCTTGTAATACTTCTTTTCTTTTTTTATTTTCTTCAATTTGTTTATCTAAATAATTTTCTTTTTCTTCCAAATTACTTTCCTTTTTTGTTAATGCATTATCACGTGCATTAATTGATTGTTCTCTTTGAAGTAATTTGTTTTCTTGTTGAATAACTTCTTGTTTTCTTTCTTTAATATCCTTTTCGGCTTCTTGTTTTAATTCATAAACTGTTTGTTTACCATCTAATTGCGCATTTTTAACAATGCGATCAGCTTTAGTTTCGGCTTGTTGAATAATTTTTTTAGCATTATGTTCTGCTCTTCTTTTTTTATAAGTTGGAAGATAATAAGCAAATATTAAGCCAGCAATTATTCCAATAACGATTGCAATGACAAATAACAACCATCCTAATTCTGACATCGAAGTATCAAATAAAAACATATATAAACCTCCTAAAATTAATGCAAATTAGGAATATTAATTTAATTTTAGGTATATTAAGTTGGAAAATTGATATATTAATTATTTTCTGAATTTAAATGTATTTCACCATTTAAAATTTCGTTTTTAATTTTGTCAAAAATTTCCTTATTTTCTAATAAAAATTGTTTAGCAGTATCGCGTCCTTGGCCAATTCGTTCTCCATAAACTTCATACCATGAACCACTTTTTTTAATAATTCCATTTTCGATAGCTAAATCTAACAATTCTCCCTCTTTAGATATTCCTTTCCCATAAATAATATCTAATCTACATGATTTAAATGGTGGAGCAACTTTATTTTTTACAACTTTAACTACAACTGTATTTCCAATTACTGCTCCATCATTTTTAATAGCTTCGCTTCTTCTTATATCAATACGTACTGTGGCAAAAAATTTTAAAGCTCTTCCACCGGTAGTTGTTTCATTATTTCCATAAATTACTCCAACTTTTTCACGTAATTGATTAATAAAAATCACACTACATCCACTTTTTCCTAATACAGGTGTAATTTTTCGCATTGCTTTAGACATCATTCTAGCTTGTAATCCAACACTTGAATCATTCATTTGGCCTTCTAATTCTTGTTGAGGTACTAATGCAGCTACACTATCAACAACAATTAAGTCAAAACATTCTTTACGCGCAAGCATTTCTACAATTTGTAGTGCTTCTTCTCCAGAATCTGGTTGCGATAAAATTAATTCATCAATTTTAACGCCTAAAGCTTTTGCATAAACAGGATCAATAGATTGCTCAGCATCAATAAAAGCACAAAGTCCACCATTTTTTTGACACTCAGCAATTGCGGTTAAAGCTAAGGTTGTTTTCCCACTACTTTCAGGACCATATATTTCAATAATCCTTCCTTTTGGATAACCATTAACTCCTAAACAATTGTCAAGTAAAATTGATCCACTCGAAATAACATCAACATCAACACTAGGTTTATCACCTAAGCGCATTATCGAACCGTTACCAAAATTTTTTCGAACATCTTTAAAAACTTGTTCGAGAATACTATTAATTTGTTCTTTTTTCTCGTCCATAAATTTCCCCTTTAATTACAAGTCGCGTCCAAACGAACTTGTTGGGGGTAAATTATTTACCTAAAATAGAAATTAAAGTAGGAATGATAGCATTTACAGCTGCTTCTCTTACTTTTTCTCTTTCAAGTTCGAGTTTTAATGGAATTGCCCAAATTCGTTTATTGTAGACAATTGCCATATATGTTTCACCAACACCAGCTTCACCTGGAAGGACATCTGGTCCAGCATTGCCCGTGAAAGATACACAAACATCAACACCTAAAACTTTTTGTCCTTGTAATGCCATTTGTTGAGCAACACCCCAAGATACTAAGCCATTATCATCAATAAATTCTTCATCCATTCCTAATAATTTAACTTTTAAATCTTTTGAATAAGTGACTAATGCTCCCTTAAAAACTTTACTAGCTCCACTGACATCAGTAATTGTTTTAGCAAATAATCCACCAGTAAAGGATTCAACACTTCCTAGTGTCAAACCTTTCTTAGCTAAAACATCAATTAATTGTTCGACATTATTCATTATTATTACCTCCAAAAACTTTTTTATTTTGAATAAGATATAATACACAACTAATAATTGAAACAATAGTTGCTGCATAACATATAAAATCGCTTATATGTAAATACATTGGCCATTGAAAATCAAAAAACGAAAATGGGAAACCATTTAAAAAGATAATTGAGATGGCGACCATTTGTAAAACAGTCTTTAATTTACCAATTTTATTAGCACTAATTACAACGTTTTTAACTGCACCTAATTGTCTTAAACCATCAATAATTAAATCTCTAATTGTCATTATTGCCACACAGAAAAAAGGAAAAGTTAATGAGTTATTTAAAGATGGAAAACCTAATATCAAGAAAATCGATATTCCATTAACTAACATTTTATCTGCGATAGGATCTAAAAATTTTCCCAAATCAGTTACTAAATTATACTTTCTTGCTAAATGTCCATCAAAATAATCGGTTATACTTCCGACTAAAAAGACTACAAAAAGAATTATCATGATGTAATTAATATAAGCACCATTAGAAGATATTTGAATATTTGCTTTATAAACAAATGGAACAAATTCATCAATGATATAAATCACGATAATTGATAAAAGTAAAAGAGTTGCGAAAATGATTCTAGATATAGTTATTTTTGTTGGCAAATTAATTTTTTCTTTCATAACTACCCCTTAATGAGTATTCAGCCCATAAGCCATGTTCTGTTTTATGCAACCATTTATCTAAGTTAAACTTGTTAAATCAGATTCGTTTCTCTTATTAACTTCCTCTACCAAAATTTGAGTTTCTCGCTTGTGGGGTTTACCGCGTTTCATCGTCTACTTTCGTAAGACGCTCGTCTCTGTGGCACTTTAACAATCTTTTTCATTTGACAGAAATTGATTAGGCCGTTACTTGCTCCCAAGTACCTAAGATTATTTTTTCTCTTAGCACAATCACTACTACCATCACAGATAGTGCGAGCATGGACTTTCCTCTAGTTAAAAAACCAGCGGTTGCATGAGCTGAAAATTATTTAATTTTGCTTGGATCTACGCCCATTTGATATAGCTTTTTTTCATATTTGCTAATTTTGCGCAATAAATCCAAATTATCTAAACGATTAACACCAGTGGATACTTGCAAATTATTATAATTCTCACTAATTTCAGCTTCTTTAGAATTTAATGATTTTCTAAGTTTTTCATTTTCTTTTTTTAACTGATTAATTTGAGAATTTAAAGCTTTTACTACGCTATCAATCATTCGATAATCATTAAGTACTTTATCTAAAAAAGTATCAACTTCAGTAGCATCATAACCTTTGGCGGTTATACTAAATTCTTTATTTAAAATTTCTTTGCTAGTTAAAACTAATTTCATATCGTACTTATAAAATATTATATTTTATAAATCGAATATTTTCAATTTTTTTATGTATAAATTCAAAAGATTATTTTTAAAATATTGTAATAAAAAATAAAACTTTCTATAATCAGTTCATGCAAGAAATTAATAAAATTTTAAATTGTCGTAAGGAAGTTATTTTTTTAGATTTTGAAGGGACTCAATTTAGCCAAGAAATTTTTGCAATTGGAGCAATTAAAGTTCTTTTAGATAACAAAAATCGTGTTAATAAAAAATCATCTCCTTTTAAAGTTTATGTAAAAACTCAAAATAAAATTGGTTCAATTATTGAAAAATTAACTGGGATTAGCGATGATTTTATTAAAAATAATGGGATTTTGTTTTCAGAAGCAATAGCAAATTTTAAAAAATATTGTGGTAGTGATTATAAAAAATATTTGTTCATTACATATGGTAATTTTGATAAAAAACTTTTAAGTACTACTCAACATCTTAACAATTTAGATGATGATGACTTTATAAATACCATACTTAAAAATTCTTGGGATATAAGTTTATTTTTTAATCATTACCTTAAAGGTAAAAATGGACAACAACTATCTTTAAAAGAAAGTTTAGAAACTTTTCATATAACATTTTCAGGAACCGAACATGATCCTAGTGATGACGCAATAAATTTAATGCTTTTATACGATGCTTTTCTTGATAAAAAAGGAATTGTCTTTGAACAATATAAGAAAACATTAGATAAATATAATAGAATGCCTCGTCCATTTATTCTTTTAATTCAAAAATTAAATGAAAAAGGAAGTGTCACTTTAGAAGACTATGAAAAGTTCATTTTAGAGGATCTTAAATGACATTAATTTTTCATTCTAATACTACTTCGTATAGTAATCGTGGATTATCTTTAGAAAATCGTATTAACTTAACTCTTGATGAATATAAAAAAGAAAATATTGCTTTAATTTATAAAAAACCTACTCCAATAAAAATAATTAATTTTGATGAAAAAACAAATTATATAACTAAAGCTGTATTTTTAAAAAAATCAACAACCGATTATAACGGTGTTTTTAAGGGCAAGTATCTTGATTTTGAGGCAAAATCTACAAAATCGAAAACTTCTTTTCCTTTACATAATATTGAAGATCATCAAATTTCACATTTATCCCTCGTTGATTTACATGGTGGAATTTCTTTTTTTATTGTGGAATTTTCGTTGTTAAACGAAATTTATTTACTTCCATTTAGTGAATTTAAAAATTTTATTAATCAAAATAATTCTTCTTCGATACCACTAAGTTATTTTAAAACAAACGGATATTTAATTAAGCAAACTTTAAAATATCCAGTTCATTTTATTGAAAATTTCGAAAAAATAGTTAACTTTTAGAGGCTTTTTTACAAAAGGAAGCTAATTTACAGTCTTTGCAATCAGGAGAAATTGCTTTACATTTATATCTTCCAAAGTGAATGAATTGGTGATGTAATTTTATCCGTTCCGTTTTAGGGAATGCTTCATTAAGTTTCTTTTCAACAACTTTAACTGAGTCATTTTCATTAGCAATATTTAACCTTTTAGCAATTCTTTCGACATGAGTATCAACTGGAAATTGTGGAATTTTAAATAATTCTACTTGAACAACGTTGGCAGTTTTATTTCCTACACCAGGTAAAGTAGTAAGTTCAAATTTATTTATTGGTACTTGACCATGATATTTATTTAATAATTCTTTTGCTATATTAATGACATTACTGGCTTTTGTTTTTGCTAGTCCTAATGGAAGAACAATTTTATAAATGTCTTCATAATTAGCATTAGCTAAATCCTCTAAGGTTTTATATTTTTCAAATAATACTTTAGTTACTTTATTAACTTTTTTATCAGTGCATTGTGCACTTAACATTACTGCAATTAAAAAAGAATAATCATTAAAATAATTTAACTCACATTGAGCATTTGGAAATATTTCATCTAAATAAGTTGTTAATATCTTTTTATTTTTTAAGTCGATTGCCATCTCTATCTTCTTCTTTTAATTTATTTACAATTAATCGATCGATATACATTACACTTAATTTTTCGCGATTGGAAGCATCTTTTAAAGCATCTAAAATTATAGTTTGATCAACATCTTGTTCAATCCATGAATCAATTCTTGATATTTCAATTGGTGAAAGATTGCGATTAAAAGAAGTCATAAAAGCATCAAAAATAATTTTTCTTTTTTCTTCAATAATTTCGTTTTTAGAAATTTCTTCTTCGGTGAAAATTGTTTTTTCAAAAGTTTTAAAAAGACTCTTTTTTAAACTATCTAAGCTTGTATGAAGTTCATTATTAACTTCCTTATATTCTAAATAACCTTTAGTAAATAAAATTGACAAGGAAGCATCAATTTCTTTAATATCATATTTCATTTTTAAAGCAAGTAAGTCACTAGTAATAAAATCATTACCTTGTTTTAAAAGATGTTCAATCATTAAAATAATGACAACTTCTCTTTCTTGAATATTTAATGTTTTATAAAATTCCAATAATAAATATTCAAAATCTAATGCTTTCGAACTTTCAAATTTCATTTTTTAATCTTCTCCAATTTCAATTCTTCTAAATGTATCTTATCTTTATTAAGTTTATTTAATAAAAATAAGTTATTTTCAAGAGCTTGCTTAGTTTCTTCTTCAACATTTAAATTATATTCCAAAATGAATCGTTTCGCTCTTAAAATTCTTAAGGGATCTTCTTTAATTCTTTCATCTTTATTGCCAATTAATCTTAAAATACGATTATTTAAATCACTTACTCCTAAATTTGAAGGATCTAAAACATTATAATTTTCATCAATATATATTGCGTTAATTGTAAAATCTCGTCTTTGATAATCACTATTTATATCTTTAATGAAAGTAATTTTAGAAGGATGACGATAATCTTGATAATTAGCTTCTTTTCTTAAAGTCACAATATCGATATTAAAGTTATTATATTTATATTTTAAAGTACCAAATTTTTTAAAGGTTTTATCACATTCTAAAAACTTTAAAATTTCATCAGGAGTAGCATCGCTTACAAAGTCATAATCTTTAATTTCTCTTTTTAACAAATAATCACGTGAAGTACTTCCTATCATATATAAGCGATAGCCATTTTGATTAAAAATTTGTTTTAAATAATCAAATACAACATCCATAGAAAAATTATAAACAATTATGTTTTTATTAAAAAGATTTATTCGAATAAAAAAAGAACTGTTTTACAGTTCCTCTTTTAGTTGTTTAATTATTATTTAACAACTTCTTTTAAACTTTTTGAAGGTTTAAAACCAACAGTTTTTGTTGCTGGAATAGTAATTTTTTCTCCGCTTACTGGGCTTGTACCAACTCTTTCTTTTCTTTCCTTAACAGCAAAAACACCAAATCCAGAAAGTTTGACACTATCGCCACTTACTAATGCGCTTTGAACTTTTTCTAACAAGACATCAATAGCTTTTTCAGCATCTTTTTTTGTAATTCCGACTTCTTCGGCTACAGCAACTACTAAATCAGTTTTGTTCATTATATTTCCTCCAACATTGATTTATATATTAAAATTAACACATATTTTAATTTTTAACAACTAAAAAAATTAATTTTACTTGACCAGTTCAAGTCTTTTTGAATTTTCATATTATTAATTATTTATTAAATAATGTTCTATTATATTAGTTTTAATTTTTATATAAATATTTATATTTAAATTTTTGAAAAAAAGTTAAGAATAAGACACTTTTTTAAAAAAATTAACGTCTTTTTCTACAAATTAAATTAATTGGAGAACCTATTAATTCAAATGATTCTCGAATGTTATTTTCAATATATCTTAAATATGAAAAATGCATCCAATTAGGATCATTACAAAATAATGCAATTGAAACTGGTTTAGTTCCTACTTGTTGAGCGTAATAAATTTTACATCTTCCACCATTAAAATTAGGTGTCTCATTCATTAATTGAGCAGTTTGAATAATTTCATTTAGAACACTAGTTTTAATTTCAAAAGTATATGAATCGTAAACTTTTTCAATTAATGGGATAATTTCATTAATGCGTTTTCCAGTTAAACTACTTACATAAAGAATTGGCACATAGTCTAAAAATTTAAAATTTTTTCTAATATTATTGCTAAATTCATTCATGGTATTATTGTCTTTATCAACTAAATCCCATTTATTAACAACAATAATAATAGCTTTTTTAGCATCCATAGCATATCCAACGACGTGTTTATCTTGTTCAATAATACCTTTTTTAGCATCAATAACTAATAAACAAACATCGCTTTCATCAATAGCTTTTAAAGCTCTTAAAGCAGCATATTTATCGATAGATTCAAAAATTTTACCTTTCTTTTTTAAACCAGCTGTATCAATAATAGTAAAATCACGTCCATCTTTACTAAATTTTGTATCTATTGCATCTCTAGTTGTTCCTTCAATGTTAGAAACAATAACACGCTCTTTTTTTAAAATTGCATTAACTAAACTTGATTTACCAACATTTGGTCTACCAATAACTGAAAACTTAATGGAATTATCAATTGTTTCTTCAACTTCATCAGGTAATTTTTTAATTATTTCATCTAAAACATCACCAATTCCAATACCATGAGCACCACTAACTGCAATTGGATCTCCTACTCCTAAACGATAAAAATCATAAATATTAGCTATTAAATTTGAATCATCTATTTTGTTAACTGCTAAAACAACTGGTTTATTTGATTTATGTAACATCGAAGCGACAAGTAAATCATCTTCATTTAAACCAAGTTTACCATCTACAACAAATAAAATAACATTAGCTTCTTTTATTGCGATTTCAGCTTGCATTCTTATTTGTTCTTGAAATGGACGATTTTCTAATTCGATTCCACCTGTATCAATTAAAATAAAATCTCTAGTTAACCAAATAGCTTTAGCATAAATTCTATCACGAGTTACCCCTCTTCTTTCCTCAATGATAGATTTTCTTTCTCCAATTATACGATTAAAAATAGTTGATTTTCCAACTGATGGACTACCAACAATCGCAACAGTTCCAATACTCATTACATTATTCCTTTATCTTTTATAATTGTTAAAATAGTATTTTTTACCTCTGGAATACTCATATAAGTCGTATCAATTCGAATACTATCTTTAGCTTCTTTTAAAGGAGAAAAATCACGATGAGAATCGATATAATCTCTTTTTTTAACATTTTCTAAAATTTCATCAAAAGTACAATCAATACCCTTCTCTAAATTTTCTTTATATCTTCTTCTTGCTCTTTCATCAGCGTTTGCAACTTGGAAAATTTTTACAACTGCATTAGGCAAAACATAACTTCCAATATCTCTTCCATCCATTACAACATTGCGATTTTTAGCAATTTCTCGTTGTAAGCGAATTAACTCTATTCTTATTTTAGAATAACTTGCAATATAACTTACATTATTAGCAACATCATTTTCACGAATTTCTTTTGAAACATCTACTCCATTTAATGTAATCTTGTTTTCATCATTAAAAGCTATTTTAATTTTGCCTATTAACGAACACGCTGCTTCTTCATCTTTTGGATCAATATTATTAATTAAACATGCATATGTAAAAGCTCGATACATAGCACCTGTATCAACATAAAGAAAATTTAATTCTTCAGCAATTAACTTAGCAATTGTGGATTTCCCACTTGCACTTGGTCCATCTATAGCAATAGCAACATTTTTCATAAATATCTAATTCCTAAAAATAATAGCACAAAAAGAGCTAAAGCAAAAATAGTAACTGCTAAATAATATATCGAATATTTTTTTGTACGGCTTTTTCTATAAGAAACAACAAAAGAATTCATATCAACTTTAGAATTATCTAAGATTTTATTAGATTCTTCTTTATTTTTAATAGAATCATCTGCTGGTCTATATTTAGCAAATTTAGCTTTTCTAGTATTATTTTTTTCTTTCATAAAAGTATTTTAACATGTAAAGACTTTAAAAGATATTATTCATTTTACAAAAAAAACTAATTCTTTTATAATTAACTACGTGGAGGAAATATATTATGGCAGTTAAAGTTGTTATTGATGCTGAAGCTTGCATTGGATGTGGATTATGTGTCTCTACCGCACCAGATGCTATTGCTTTTGATGATAATGGAAAAGCTACTGTAACTGGCGAAGTTGATGAAGCTGTTGCTGAAGAATTAGTTGCATCATGCCCAGTTGGTGCTATTTCTAAATAATTAGTTTATAAATTAAAAAAGTCTCCTTGATGGGTACCCAGTTTCCTAGACATTAAATGTTTGTTAACTGGATTATATCAT
>ERZ779737.1165-NODE-1165-length-21414-cov-23.253008_pt1 | contig 21414 bp, 21 predicted proteins | sample MGYA00511889_ERZ779737 | MGnify/ENA primary metagenome ERZ779737 (study PRJEB29588, sample SAMEA2163575) | human gut metagenome | biome: human gut; feature: human-associated habitat; material: faeces | place: Denmark | collected 2008/2010 ...
GATACGCATTCCAAGGAAGAATAACCAGTCTCGAAACGGCTATAATCGGTTATAAACGGTTAGATCAGGATAATTTAAACCGCATAAACTACAAAAGCAAAGGCCGTGTCAAAACTTTCATTTTGACACGGCCCTTTAAGATGTGTAAGCATTAGCAAAATGCAAGACATCGAGAATTAGGGCGAATTCCGAAAATAACACAGCAGCTTGCAATTATGACACATCGTCATAAGGTTCGTCATAATAGACAAGAGCACTCTACCGCATCTTGCGCCATGCCCATACGATATAGGCTATGACAAAGGGAATCGCTATGGACACCCAGGCCATCACCTTGAGGGTGAAGAGGCTCGAAGAGCTGTTGTAGAGAGTCAGGGAGCTCTGCAGGTCCACGGTCGATACGTAGTAGGCGGTGTCATTGAAACCGGCGCAGAGCAGGATAGCCCAGACAGCCAGCAAGGCTCCGCCGCCCACGATGTAGAAGTTCTGTCTGACTCCCTTGCCGAGGAAATGCCTTGCAAGTCCGGCGAGTACGAGCACCACTCCTGACAGGAACACTACGGCTATCCACCAGGTGTGCAGCATATTGTGCAGATACTTGAAAGGCTCGGCAGATATTGTGCCTGTAGCGGGATCCACAGCATAGCCGGTCTTGAGGAACATCCACAGCACGAAAGCCACGAAAGTCAGGACAAAGGCAGGAGCCGTGATCATCAGCCTCTTACGGCATTTCTCCGCAAATGCACCTACATCCGGTTTCATCAGGAGGTAGAGCAGTCCAAGGGTCCTGGCAGCCAGGAATACCACTACTCCAAGAAGCAGGTTCATCGGATTTGCCAGAGCGTCCAGTCCGTGCCAGCCGTTTGCCCAGCGGGAAATGGCCGGAGACGCAGCATCCGTTATGGACACCTTGTCCACCGTAAAGGCCCCGCCGGTGAAGAAAGTACCGACAGCCACCCCGAGCAGGAATGTTCCGAGAGCACCGTTGAGAAAGAGGAATATCTCAAATGTACGGGCGCCGAAGAGGTTGCCTGCAGCCTTACGGTATTCGAAGGAGAATGACTGAATTACGAAAAGCAGCAGAATACAGATCCACAGCCAGTAGGCTCCGCCGAAACTGGTGGAGTAGAACAGGGGGAAGGATGCGAAGGCGGCACCTCCGAAAGTCACGAGGGTCGTGAAGGTTATTTCCCATTTATGTCCTGCATATTTTACTACAAAATCCTTTTCCTCCTCTGAGGAAGCAGTGCGTAGCAGCAGACCCTGTGCTCCCTGTACGAACAGCAGGAACACCAGAATAGCTCCAAGAAGGGCTACTAGAGCCCACCAGTAATGTTGCAGAAAATACAGTGTATCCATAATTATTCTCCTCCTTTCTTAATCTGTTTGAGCATGATGCTGATCTCCACGCACAGCATGGCGGTGAACAGGACTGCAAAAATGATCAGGGTCGTGAGAACGTTGCCGGACTCGACTCCCGATACGGCCGCATTCACGGGAAGCAGGTTCTGGATCGTCCAGGGCTGACGGCCTACCTCGGCTACTATCCAGCCCGACTGCGAGCAGATGTATACCAGAGGTACGCTGATGATGCCAAGCCACAGGAGCCATTTGTGCTTATCCTTGACGATGAGGTTCTTCCACTCGAAGATGATGTAGAGGATAAAGAGCAGGATGAAAAACATGCCGAGGGCCACCATGATATGGAAGGCGTAGAATACCAGGGGAACATTTGGCACGAGGTCCTCGGGCTCCTCCACATAGTGGTAGCCGAAGTAGTCGAAATTCTGCTCCAGCACTGCCTCGGCCTGAGCCATTGCCTGGGTGTCTCCGGACTCCTTGGCTGTCTGATAGTCGGCCAGGGCCGTGACTGCCGCCGTACCCATTGCCTTTTTCTCGGCAAACGAGGGCTCGATGTAGGTGTTGCCCTCCCTGTCGGTGAACTCGTAGCCTCCTTTGATAATGTCATTGATGCCTGGCACGAAACCGTCTGCCTGACGGGTCGCAAGGAATGAGAGCATGTTGGGGAAGGATATTTCGAAAAGGTAAGGGTCCTCGTCTGCACCCTCCCCGCCTACGATGTCCTTGTCGGGATTAAGGATACCTACGGCTACTAATGGCGCTTTCTCAGAGCCGTCGTACAGTCCCTCCATGGCAGCCAGCTTCATCGGCTGCACCTTTGCCACATTGTAGGCGGAGCCGTCACCGGTCCCTATAAGCACTGCAAGGGAAATTATACCGAATACCGAGGCTATTCGGATGGACTTGCGGGCCAGTGTCTGCTCCCGCTTGCGCAGCAGGAACCATGACGATACGGCAATCACGAATATCGATGCCAGTACATAACCGTTGGTCACCGAATGCAGGAACTTGTTGATGGCCACCGGCGAGAACACCACTTGCCAGAAGTCGGTCATCTCGCTGCGGGCCGTATCCGGATTGAACTCCATTCCTATAGGATACTGCATCCAGGAATTGGCTATGAGAATCCATATTGCAGAAAGGTTGGTTCCTATGGCCGTAAGCCATGTCGATACCAGATGGGCCTTCTTGCTGACCTTGTTCCAACCGAAATACATCACAGCGAAGAAGGTACTTTCCATGAAAAATGCGAAAATACCCTCTATGGCCAGCGGGGCACCGAATATGTCACCCACGAACCATGAATAGTTGCTCCAGTTGGTACCGAACTCGAACTCCAGGATGATACCCGTCGCCACTCCCATCGCGAAGTTGACGGCGAAAAGCTTCATCCAGAACTTCGTGGTCCTCTTCCAGAACTCATCTCCGGTCATCACGTACCGGGTCTCCATAAAGGCTATAAGAAAGCCCAGACCGAGAGTCAGGGGCACAAACAGCCAATGATACATTGCAGTCAGAGCGAACTGCCACCTTGAAAGGTCTACCAGTGTCGTTAAAAGCATTTGTTTATGGTTTTAGCATTAATATTACTTGGTAAGATTCTCTATCACCACCCGGCTCTTCTCCGCGTCCGACTCACAGTCTGCAAGAGCCGGACGGAAGAAGAAGACTCTCAGGATGGCGAACATGATAAACAGCTTCAGGAGAATTACAATCCACAAAGTCCTGCCGAGGGATGACATGTCCCTGAAGCCTTCGTAATAGAAGAGCCAGATTCTGCGCAGGCGTTCCATTACCGTCTGAATTAAAGTTCCTCCGCAAACATGGGATCCCAGGGCGGAAGCATGGTGGGAGCAGTGTCCAGGAGCTTGAGAATGTTCTCGGGCACATACTTCTTCTCCACTACCAGACGGAACATGTATTCCTCGAACCATTCGTCGGTCATCACCAGATGGCCTTTGTGGTCTGTCATGCCCCAGGAATTCTCGACTTTCCATTTCCTGGCGTTGCCGTTCTCATCCAGGTCCACTGCCATAAGGGTCATGGCGTGGGACGAGCCGCTGGAGCCGGTGAGGATTCTCTCGCGCTTGTCCATACCGAAGGTTGTTCCCATGAGTGAGCCGTAATCGTAGTAATCCACATCCAGCACGCCGTTCTGCCTGTCGAGGAACTTGCCCACGTCGCAGGAGAAGTACATCATGGTACCGTCCTTGATGGATGCGATGGCCATTGCCTCGATCTCCTCGATGGGAAGATTGATGTACAGCCAGTTCTTACCGTCATACTGATGGCGGTCGTACTCTATCTCATAGACCTTGTAGAACTCGCGGGTAGGGTCGTTCATCAGCATCACATAGTTGTTCTTCAGGTCCACGCCCACATACTCGTCATAGAATGACTTCGGGGTGTAGGTCTTTGTGCTGACAGGCTTGCCCTCGGCGTCATACATGGTCCAAGTGAACTCCACGGGGGGCTCGCCGAGATTGAGCACGAGGAAACGGTATACAAAGGCCAGCATCTCCACCTTGCGCTGCTCTAGCATGGCGGGCAGTTCCTTCTTAGAGCCTGTCATCTCCCTGAGTTCCAGGCCGAACTCCTTGAGTTTGAGATTCAGCAGACGGGACATTCCGGAAGTGTGGTTGCTGGAGTATGTCTCGGGCATCACATTGGAGGGGACCAGACCGTATTTGGTTATCAGGTCGGATACTCCGGTGAACTGGCCGCCGTCTCCTATCGCGTGACGGAAAAGCCACTCCACCTTGCGGTCATCCATAGGAAGATCACGGGTGTCGATGATACCCTGGAGAAAAAGATTGGCTTTCTCCAGCTGGTCGTAGAAGAAGATGTAGTTCTGGGAGAACTCGAAGGGTCCGAGGTTGTACTTTTCGATCATCTTGGCACGAAGCACGTTCATCCCGGAGAACAGCCAGCAGCGTCCGCTGGACTGCTGGTCGGAGATACCCTTGGACTTCACCTCGTCTGAAAAGTAGTAGTCGTAGGTGGCCTCAATGCCCTGCTTTACGGAGAGCTTGTTGATGTCATTGGCAGAAATGGCATTCTGCAGGGCCAGTTCCTCGGGCGTTCCCTGCCAGCCCTGACGGATCTGAGCCATCATCTCGTCAGTGATTCCGCCCTGAGCCATGGCGGCGGCTGCTACTGACATAGCAGCACAGATGGTAAAAAGACGTTTGATCATATCAGTTATATATTAAGTATTGTTGAAAATCCTATACTAAAGCCATGGTCTGAGGGCTGCCAGAGCGTCCAGAGCCTGCTGCATCGCCGCACGCGCCCTGGCATCGTTTTCCCTCAGCAGTGCGGCATTCAGGTCAGCCTCGTAGGGCAGATACTGAATCTCTCCTATATACTTTGCAGCCCTCGCCCTCACCTGCGGGGAAGCATCGTAAAGCAGTCCCTGCAGCCACGTCTTGCAGTCCCACGAATAGTGGTCCTCCAGCCAGCCGAGAGCAGCCACCTTCTCCTGTGCCGTTCCGTACAGGAAAGTCTGGAAGCACTGCGACTCGTAGCGCAGGTCATCCACGCTCATAAGGATCTCTTCCGGAGCAACCGGCGGAGTCAGAACTTCCCGGGGATATGTCTTCAGCGGCTTGCCGAGAGTCCAGCGCACCATCCGCGGCACCATCCACATCTTGCCGGGAGTGGCCTCAGGATGCCCGACAACCGTAAACACCTTGCCCTTACCGTAATCATTGCCGGTCAGGAAAGGCTTGCCGTTGGTCATATCGGCAGGCGCACCGCCCTCCTCATGCACATCGCTCTCCATGGTACCGAAAGAAGTGAAGGGGACATCGCTATCCACGAACACTGGCCCTTCGTAATAGAACACATAGGATGTATCCTCCTTGGCCAGCTCGTGAAATATCTTCCTGCCCTCCTTGTTCAGAGTCATCTTGGCCATGCCGTGGCCCCGGTTGTCATGCTCGCGGTCAATTGCCCGGGCACCGGTAAGGGCCATGCAGGTATAGTCCGGGGTATTAGAAAACAGGTAGGCACCTGCACAGATCCCCACCGCCCCGCCTCCGCGGTGCACGAAATCCTTGATCAGCGCCATATTGGTCTGACCCAAATTCAGATACTGACGGCTTCCGCCTCCTCCTGGAATCACTATTGCATCCAGACTGTCCAGCACTCCGGACGCGATATCGCTGCTGTGCACTATCCTCACCTCCATATCCTCATCCAGACTGAGAGCCGCCACAGTCTCGCGGATACAGGTAACGGCACCTCCGTCACCCTGAAACACAGCTACTTTTATCTTCTGATTATTTCCGCCACCGCAAGACACCAGCATCACGGCAGCCACTATTGCGAATAGAATCTTTTTCATCGGCCATGCATTTAACATTCAAATATAGTGAATTTTTCCAAAAACTTTCCCGTCATCTCCGGCCCATATCCATTTTTCTATCGTTCCCCTGTTCGTCTCACTCCTCTGATCAGAAGGGCTCCTACACCAGCCAGGCTGCATCATCTGTGAGTGCACGACCTGCCCGTCTCACGCCTCTGATCAGAAGGGCTCCTACACCAGCCAGGCTGCATCATCTGTGAGTACACGACCTGCCCGTCTCATTCCACAGAAGGGCACCTACACCCTGCACATCCCGTCCTCATTCAAGCCGACCAGTTCACAACATCAGGACTTTCCGGTCTCTGCATGTAGAAACGTCCTGACAACACCCATAACCGTACCCCTACATACATATTTCAGCTATGCTTCTTTGTTCATGCTTCTTGTTCTTGCTTCTTTACCCATGTTTCCGCCGTACCTTCTCTTCAAGCATACTCCGGGTGTCTGTTTTTACTAAAAACAAATAACAAACAGACAATGAATGCAATACAGGAATACGTCTCCTACAGACTGTCGGACACAATCATATCTGACTTGAAATAAAAGCCTGAAAAACACGGCATTTGCACAATCAGCCGATAACAGACTCACGACAACTGTACGCCTCACCCCTCCTAACTAACTATCAATGCTGAGTCAAAGTACATCTCTAATCTGAGTCTGTTTTCCATAAATTCCCGCACAACACTTATTCTAAACACTTTACGCACAATTACCCAGCTACAAACTACACAGAAACTCGATGAATCTGTTTCCCGCACAACCATGCAATCCACTAATGATTAAGATGTTGGGCACAAACCACTGCAACAGACACATATATGGTACGAGCCTCAAATGTCCCCTAAGGACGTTTATTCCCCTATTCCCATCTTTTTTCCGTTGAGTCTGTAAGATATAAAACAAAGCAACCTACTAATACCAAGCGAAATACAAGAAATCAACCATTACAGACTCACATAATAACTTCCACAACAGCAGCGAACTGAGGGATTTGATGCCGCTGCGGAATGATGAGGAAGATGCGGCACAACTCACAACTCATACAGGTGGAGAAAACAGCCACATGAGCATGACTTCCTTTCCCTCTCAAATCCTGAGTTCCTGAAATATTTTGCCGGAATATTTGGTTTATAAAATAAATCAGTTTATATTTGCATCGTGAAACGAAAGAGAGGAGAAGGCGCCACTCTTCTTTTTTGAAAATTTTAGTTTATTTTTTAAAGTATTTTATCATGAAAAGGATTTTTATTATTTTTGCAATCGTTATGATGTGCTGCGCATCTGTCATCGTGACTTTGGCGAGGGAATCATCAACCATAAAGGCCGTACTGACCGTAACTGACCTGAAGGACACCTGCGGCAATGTACTGGTCTGGATTGTACCTGACAACGGTGAAAGTGCCGGACCAGACTTAGGGGCTATAATGAAGTCCGGCTGGGGCGCAATTATCTCTTGTACCGATGCCAGACCGGACAAGGACGGCAAGCTGAACGTCAACGGCGAAATCAATGTCCCTGAAGAAGGACGATGGACACTGTTCCTGATGCAGGACAGCAACCGTAACTGGAGGATGGACAAGACGGAGGAAGGATATCCAGCCGAGGGATTTGCCATGACGGCACTCAGGACTGACAGCATGGGAAATGAAGAAAAGGAGGAGACCGAAAGGATTTCAATCGGTATGAATTACTGGCAAAGGTAAGGAGGAGGAGCGCAGACAACGCGACCGGGAAGACTACAAATTACGGACAATAAAACTACAGAACTGCAATGGAAAACAATAACAACAACCAGAACGGACTTTCAGTGGAAAAGTCCCTCGAAATCATTTCACAGGCAATACGCGACAGCCGGAATGACTTTCAAAGAAGAGGCGGTACTGCGATGCTCATATGGGGTCTGGTACTGCTGGTGGTATCGGGGTTGGTAATGCTGGGGCTGGCCCTTACCGACAACCGGATGTGGCACATCGCGTGGTTCCTGATACCCGTACTCGGATGGCCTCTGGACAGGCTGGCATCCAGGAATTACGAGAGGCGCGGACACGGAGAGAATCTGATAACCAAGACAGTAGGCCAGATATGGTGTACATTCGGCATATTCGCCGTCTCAACCGGAATACTGGCATTCTTCATACCGCTTCAGACAACCGCAATCATTGTACTGCTGCTCGGCATGGCAGGTGCGATAACAGGATGGCTGAGCCAGTCATGGACTATTTTCCTGCTCGGAATCATCAGCGGACTCGGCGGCCTGCTGTGCTCTTACTGGCTCAATGACCCTACGTACATTCCCCTCATAATGGCCATGGCGTCACTGCTGGACCTGGTCATTCCCGGCCTGATCTTCAACCACAGAACCCGTAATCAACAGTAACGGCCATGGGAGACTTTGTAAAACTGGACCCGCTGCTGCACTCGGAACTGCGTCTGGCAGTCATGTCCACCCTGCTCTCGCTTGAGGAAGCCGATTTCGTGTACCTGCGCGAAGCCACAGGAGCTACGGCCGGCAATCTGAGCGTACAGCTCGACAAACTGTCCGAGGCAGGGTACATCACTGTCGAAAAAGGGTTCGTCGGGCGGAAACCGCGGACTGTGTGCAGGATAACTCAGAAGGGGCGGGGGGCGTTTGCGGGGTATGTGGAGGCACTAAAGTCGTATCTGCGCTGAGCGCAGATACGACTTCGTTCCGCTTTTCCAACGTAAGCAGAAGAGTGCACCTTTTTCGTAACAAGCTGAGTGATTGTACAGTATAATCACAACGAGAGTCTTTCGTAGACTTAAAGACCTACGAAAGACTCTCGTTAATTTTATAAACACCTTATTTTCTACACTTTACAAAAAACCACCGCTTCACTGCTTACCGTTGTCCAGCCTCAGTTTGGGAACCGGCCTCAGCCGGGAAAAGAGTCTCGAGTTCTGCCGCAAGGTCCTCGCCGTGCAGATTTTTAGCGATCACTTCCCCGGTCGAAGCGTCTATGAGAAAGTTCGAAGGGATGCCGCTGACTCCGTATGCGGTCCAGAATGGGCTCGTACTGGCATTCCCTGAAAATTCCGCAAGCGCGTTGGGCCAGTTCATGCGGAACTCCTTGAGAGCATCCTTCCAGTTCTGTACCAGATTGCCGTCAAAGGACATACCGCATATCTCGAACCCGTAGCGACGGTATTGTTCATAGATACTGACAAGTCCGGGCTGTTCCTGACGGCATGGAGCGCACCAGGAGGCCCAGAAGTCCAAAAGCACGTAACGCACTCCTTCCCTGCCTACGACATCACTGAGTTTAAGCGTATTGCCCTCGGTGTCTTTGCCTTCTATATCATAGTAGGGCAGTCCGACATCGGCTTTTATCGCCTCAACTGCCTCCTGCAGACGCATATACAACGGATGCTCCCTCATACTCACGGGGAAGTCCGCCAGAAGAGCCTCGACTTCCGACTTGGAGTACCCCTCCATTAATCCGTCGAGGAGCACCAGACCCAGCACATTGTGATTGTCCCGGACAAGGTCCATAGGATCGGTCTCCTCACCTATTCCCTCCAATGACAGCCGGCTGTAGAGATCGTTCATCGGAGTTCCGTGCGCAAAAAACATCTCGTAATCCGGCTCGTACTTCATAGTTACAGTCCCTGGTTCCAGCAGCACAATATCGCTCACCTGGTAAAGCCCGGACGGAGCGGAATTTGCACCCATATACAGAAAAGCTGTCTGTGAGCCGAAATCAGATCCCTCTATCCGGAACGACCCGTTCTCTATCCTGGCCGAATCCAGTATGGACCAGTCTTCACCATCCATAACGTACATCCAATGCCCGTCTACGAGAGACTCTCCAGTTCCCTCAATTACATACTTGTTTCCTGAGACACAGCCAGACAAAAACAGGACGGCGGCTGCAGCCACCACTGCAAATACAAGATTTTTCATACGCGTTACGTCTAAAATTTCTGCAAGTTACAAAAATTTCTGTATTTGACTTTCGCAGGTGTACCGTATTTGCCGTTTTCGGTTCACCCGCGAGGAGGTTTGCGGGAAGGAACGGCCTACAGCTTCCAGCCGGAGATGTGTTCCTGAATATTCCACAACTGGGCATACAGGCCATCGGACTGCATCAATGTCTCATGCGTGCCTTCTTCCTCTATCCGTCCGCCTTCCAGGACGATGATCCGGTCGGCATTCCTGATGGTCTTGAGCCTGTGGGCAATGGCAATAACGGTCCGCCCTTTGATCAGGGAGTCGATGGCCTTCTGCACCTCCAGTTCATTTTCGGGATCGAGCGAGGCGGTCGCTTCGTCCAGCAGGATGACCGGTGCGTCCTTGAGGATGGCGCGGGCTATGGATATGCGCTGCTTTTCCCCGCCGGACAGGGTACAGCCCCCCTCCCCCACCATCGTGTCGTACCCTTGCGGCAACCGCATGATGAAGTCATGGCAGCAGGCTTTCCGGGCTGCGGCGACGATTTCCTCCTCCGTAGCATCCGTCCTGCCGAAACGGATGTTGTTGCGTATGGTGTCATGGAACAGGTAGACATCCTGGAACACCATGGAAATACGACTCATCAGGCTTTCGGGATTGATCTCATCCATCGGCACGCCGTTGAAGAAGACACGTCCTTTCTGAGGGTCATAGAACCGGGCACAGAGTTTCATCAGCGTACTCTTTCCGCTGCCGGAGGGGCCGACAAGGGCTGTCAGTGAGTTCGCGGGAAGTGTCAGTGAAATATCCTGCAGCACATTCCTGTCCCGGTACGCGAACGACACGTGTTCGAGCCGGATGTCACCTGCTTCCGGGGACTGCCGCTCCCCCTTCATCTCCGGCTCGTTCATCAGGGAAAGGATACGTCCTCCGGCAATGGAGAAATAGCGGAACTCGGTGAAATTGGTCAGGGCGGAGGTCAGCGGGTCGAACACGCTGGAGCCGACAATGAGGAAGAGCACGAATACAAGCAGCGAGAGCTCTCCTCCCAACAGAAGGTATGTGCCGCACAGGACCATCATTGTCAGTCCGGCACGGACCAATGTGATGCTCAGCAGGACGAACGGGCCCAGCAGCGCTTCCTGCCGGATGCAGGCGCGGCGGAGTCCGGCGAAGGCGTCCCTCAGCCGGACGAAACGGTCGCCGAGCAGGTTGTAGGCTTTCATCACCCGGATGCCCTGCAGGTACTCCTCCAAGCGGTTCCCGGCATTGATTTTGGCCTGGATCTGCTTGCCGCTCAACTTCTTCTGCACACTTGTACTGGCCCACAACACGAGCATGGCAAGCGGCAGAGCGGCGAACATGCAGACCGCCATTCTCCAGTCAATCCAGACCAACGAGGCGAAAGCCAGGACAGGCATGACCACGGCTCCCATCAGCTGGGGCAGATGGTGCGATATTCCGGTCTCGGCCATCGTGAAGTCCGTGATGAGCATGGACGACAGGTCGCCGGGGTCGCGTCTGGACAGAAAGCCCAGAGAAAGTTTGCGCAGATGTTCCGCCAGCGACAGGCGCCCCGAAGCACTCATTTCGTAAGCCCCTCTAAAATTGGCTCGGTAGGATGCCCGTTCTGCCAAAGCCATGACCAGCATATAAACAGCCATAATGCCGAATATCCACCACAGGCGGGTCGTGTCAAGCGGCTGTCCGCTCCCGTCAAATGCACTGAAAATGATACGTATCGCTTCTATAGAAAGACAAAACGGTACTATATTCACTAAGTTGGCAAGCATGGTGTAACCCACCGGCTTGTAAAGTCTTTCCGTGTGACCTATTGTAATATTCTTTATTGCATTCATATCTTATTTTATTTATATGCTATAATATGTATTTCTTCCTTTTTTCGGATTGTTCTGATGGCTGAAAATCCGGCTTCATGCAACCGTTCTTCCAATTCTGCCGGAGTATAGACAACCATACCGTCTATCCGTTCCGTCCACATTTTTCCAAGTTCGGGGTCGCTCGCTTCCAGACTAATAAGGAAACAACCTCCTTCTCGGAGAACACGCGCCACTTCAGACAACGCTATGTTTACAGGCGACCAGAAATAGACCGTTTCAAAAGCCGTGATAGCATTAAAGAATCCATCCTCATAAGGTAATGAACAAACATTCCCTTGTTGTATGAAACATCTTTTATTCAAGTCTTTTTCGTTGTACTTTTGGGCGAATGAAACACTTTCTTCTGACAGGTCTATGCCGTAGATATTTCCTTTCGGACATAAATTCAATAAACGTTTCAAATTCGCACCACCGCCACAGCCTATATCAAGTACATTCCAATTCGGCTGCCATTCCACTTGCTTCATGCCACGATTAGCTAAGGATGCATGAAAACAATTCATTCCTCGCAAAATCATCCGTCCCCAAAATCCTTGCGGACAGCTTGTGTTTTGCAAGACTTTGTTTAAGAAATTCTTTTTCCCCATATTGCTTTTAGTTTTTGTTCAACGTCCAGTGGTATGCGCTCGTATAGGCATCCCACATATTCTTATATACGCCCTCTGTCACGGACAGTTGTTCATGCTTTCCGCACTGCACGATGCGCCCTTCTTTCAAAACGACAATCTGATGAGCGGAAATGACGGACGAAAGGCGATGGGCTATCACGATGACCGTCTTGTCCTTTATCAGTGACTGCAAAGCCATCTGCATTTTATGCTCGTTTTCAGGGTCGGCGAAAGCTGTCGCTTCGTCCAGCACCAGTATCGGCGCATTCTTCAATATGGCACGGGCCACACATATCCGTTGGGCTTCGCCGCCGGACAAGAACACCCCTTTGTCGCCTATACGTGTTTCGTAGCCTTGCGGCAGACGCTCTATGAAGTCATGGCATTGGGCGGCTTTTGCGGCAGCTATCACCTTTTCTTTCGTGGCATCAGGAGAGCCGACGGCAATGTTCTCACACAGCGTGTCGTAGAAAAGGAAAGTGTCTTGAAATACGAATGAAACCATGTCCATGAGCTTTGTTGTAGCTATCTGACGTATATCCACACCACCTATGCAGATTTCCCCTTGCTCCACATCCCAGAACCTGGGTATCAGGTTGGCAACCGTTGATTTGCCGCTTCCCGACGGGCCGACAAGGGCGGTTATTTTTCCCTGCGGAGCTATGAAACAGACATCACGCAGGGCTTCCGTCCGTGTTCCCTGTTCCGTGTTTTCGTAGGAAAATGACACATGACGGAACTCCACATCGTAAGCGGTCGGCACTTGCGGATGTTCCGGTTCCGGCACGGGCCGCTTTTCCAGAATGCGGTCGATACGGCTTACGCCTTCATCTATGTCGCGCGTATTACCTCCCAAGAATGTCAGTTTATAAACGGGGGAAGCCATACCCGGTCCCATGATAATGAAGAACAGCCATACTACAGCCAATGACAAGGATTGCGGACTGGCCTGCATCAGCAGGATGCCCATAGGGAGGATGAACGTCACCATCGAGTTGAGCAGGACGGTAAATGCCACCATCCCGTTCTGGTAGGTATCACAGCACTTCAGGGCAAATGTCTTATATGCCTGGATCTCGGCATTGAACTGACGGAACGAAAGGACACTCTGTCCGAAAATCTTGACTACGGGCATTCCCCGGACATACTGCACGGCCGACGCACTCATCTTTTCCTGCGCATCATAATAAATGCCCATGAACTCCCTCGCCTTTTTCCCCATGAAATTGGAGAATTGAAGGAACAGGCTGACTGCCACGACTGCCAGACACACGACCGTCAGCCATATATCCAGTGAAAAGAAGATGACAATCATCACCGTCACCGTGGCCGCCACATTGACCAGATCCGGAATGGTGTGGGCGATGAAGCCTTCTATCTTTTCGATGTTCTGGTCCATCGTTTTCTTGATAGCTCCGGTGGAAGTGTTGCTCAGGTATCCCAACGGAAGCCGGCCGATGTGCTCCGAAAGGCGGACACGCAGTCCGTACAGAATCCGGAAAGCCGCCACGTGGGAAGACATCAGGGCCGCATACAGCAATACCAGTCCGCCGGCAAGTCCTCCCAACGCCGTCCATCCCCAGCGGACCATTCCTGCCCCGTCCGCTGAAGCCGGACTGCCGCCATGTGTCAGCAGCTCTTTCAGAATCTCATAGACAGCCCAGTAGGGCACGAGCATACAGACTGCGCTGCCGGCCGACAACACTCCGGCCAAGGCAAGCAGTCCCTTCTTCTGTCCCGCTATCTCGAACAGGCGGGCCAGACCTTTTTTCTTTTTTGTTTGATTCATTGTAAGACAAATTAATAGTGAACGATATTCAGATTTGTTCATAAAAAAAGGAGGAAACCTCCGTGAAGATTTCCTCCTTGCCGGCCTTTCCGTTGCGGCCGTCAGTCCGTATGTCTGCCCCCTGGTCCTCATATCCTGATGATTGCCCTCCAGCCCTGGATTTCAAAAAGAATATAGTCGTGCAGGATATTCTCCATTTCCCGCTTCGGCACCGAGTGCATCAGCAGTTCCTCGAACATCGTGAACATCCACACCGTATGCAGGTGTATGATGAAATCGGACACTGCCGTATTGATTCCGGGATGCTTCCGCTGCATGGCCGAGAACCAGGCCTTGACCAATTCCGTGGAACGGTCGGTGTAGTCTTCGCGGAAATGTTCCAGAGAAGAGCCCTGAGCGCGGAACAGCAGAATCTCCATCAGACTACGATGAGTGTCAATCAGGGCCACATACTCGTCGATACAGGCCCTCAGATATTTCTCCGACCTCATCACCATGATGTCCTCGCCCCGTATTCCATGATGTTCCTGCAGCATAGACTCAAGGGCATGCAGGACCGGAGCGAGCACCTCCCGGAAAAGTTCATCCTTGCCGGTGAAGTAGTTGTAGATATTCCCCACCCCGACACCTGCCGAGACGGCAATTTCACGCATGGAGGTTTTGGCATACCCCTTCTGCCCGAACTGCTGTCCGGCGACTGCCAGAATACGGCTGCGGATGTCTTCTTTCAATACCTGCATCTGCTACTGGATTTTCGCGGAGCAAAGGTAGCGGTCCGCAAGCCTCCGGTCAATCCCAATTTTTAGGGATTCTGACTTATTTCCGTTATCTTCGCGGGTACACACCGACAACCTGCAAGACATGATTACTACAGAACGCCTGATACTCCGCCCGTGGGAAGAATCGGACGCGGAATCCCTGTTCAGATATGCCAAGGACCCTGCAATAGGGCCTGCTGCCGGATGGCCTCCGCATACATCCGTGGAAAACAGCCTTGAAATCATCCGCACCGTGTTCGCAGCACCCGAAACGTATGCGGTAGTGCTCAAAGTCACAGGCGAACCTGTGGGCAGCATCGGGATTATGACAGGAGATGGGCTGCACAGTGCAGAGATGGCCCGTGACGAAGCGGAGATAGGTTATTGGATAGGCGTACCCTACTGGGGGCAGGGCCTGATACCGGAGGCAGTACGCTGCCTGCTGCACCGCTGCTTCCGTGAGTTGGTATTCTCCGCTGTCTGGTGCGGCTACTACGACGGCAATACGAAATCACGCCGGGTAATGGAAAAATGCGGTTTCCGCCATCACCATACGGAAAGGGACAAAGAGTCTCCGTCAGGAGAACTGCGTACCGAACATTTCATGCGGCTTACGCTGGAGGAATACAATCTTCTCCAGTCTGGACAGGACAGGCTGACGGAAACCGAATTCTCCGGCGACCTGCTCTAACGGACACCCTTCGTTGCAGACACGCATCCTGATGTATCCGATCATCCTGAAACGGATGTACTCAGCAAGCGTTTTTCCTGTCTCGGCATGCACAAGGTCGTTCAGATAAGCTGGTGAAAGTTCGGAAAGAACTGACTCCATACGGCATATCCCTTCTTCCACGGACTTCTGGCAGTGAAGGCCGAAATAACTGTCAAGCGCCTCATCGAGCACGGTCAGATATTTACGGTTGATATCGGTCCGGCAGGCGAACTGGCGTTCATAGAAGCGGGCACAGTAGTCCAGCAGCAGTTCCAGCCCGGCTGACACCAGACGCAGGCTGTAGCAGTCAATGTCGCGCCTGAGCTCTCTGTAAAGATGCTCCAGACGGTCCTGCACTATGAGTTTCTCCTGCAGGGACAGATGCAGCGACTAGTTGTCCCGATAGCCGAAGAATGTATAGTCCGCTTTCTTGAGCACAAGGCTCTTGCTGCAGAACAGATCCGGATGGAACAGTATTCCGGAAATGTCCCCTCCAGCAGCATCTTCCCGGCTGACATCAACTATATCTCCCGGTTCTGTAAACGCCAGCGTAGCATATTGGAAATCCGCAGACTGCCTCCCATAGGGGCACGGTTCACCGCACTGTATCCGTACGAAACGGACAGCATAGTAATTGCCCGTGAAGCACAAGGCAGTGTCCTCCCCAAGCCGCGACGGGTCGATAACCGCCACTTGAGGGTGCAGCGTCGGCTGGCGCATCTGCCTGTTCAGCTCCTCTATGGAGAATGTCCGGATTCCGCTCATACAAACATCACATACGTTCCTTCAGCACCTCAAACAGTTCGTCGCGGGTAAACGCCTTGCAGCAGCCGGGCATCAGCAGACAGGTATCGGCGGCGGCCCGCAGGAGAGTTTCGTCCGTGATGCCCATTTCGTTCCAGCGCACGGGCAAGCCTATCTCCCGGATGAAAGCCTCGAGAGCATCGATGCACATGGCGGCTGTCTCTTCCGTCGTGCGGCCTTTCACACCCCACACCCGCTCTCCCATGCGCGCCAGCTTCTCCTTGCCTTCAGCGAGCAGATGACGGTAGAGGGCGGGATGGATGACTGCAAGTCCCTGACCGTGGTTGCAGTCGGTATAGGCTCCTACGGCGTGCTCCAGCATGTGGCACTGGAAGTCCGTCTGCTTGCCCAACTTCAGCAGGCCGTTTTCGGCAAGGGCCGAGTCCCACATCAGCTCTCCACGGGCAAAGTCGTCGTCCGGATCGGCGATGAGGGCACGCAGATTCCTGATGACATTGCGCATTACAGCCTCGTTGATTTCGTCGGAGAGGTTATCCCCCAGCGGACGGCCCATATAGGTCTCCATGCAGTGGCTCAGAGTATCGAAAGCCCCGCTTATCACCTGCTTCATAGGAACAGTCCTCGTCAGGTCGCTGTCCAGAATGGCGAAAGAGTGATACGACCCGACAAGAGGCTGTTTCAGTTTCTTTTCCGTATTGGTGATGACCGCCCCGTTGTTCTGCTCGGCGCCAGTGCCCGACGCAGTGACTACGGCACCCGTCGGCACGAACTCCGTCGGAAGGCGGTGCTCTTCGTACATCATGTCCCAGATATCCCCGTCTGTCCGCGCCTGCGCCGACACTATCTTGCAGCAGTCGATGACCGAGCCGCCGCCCACGGCGAGGATGAAGTCGATACCCTGCTCGCGGACGGTGCGCGCCCCCTCCTGTACTTTATCGTAGGTGGGGTTGGGCAGGATGCCTCCGAAATCCGTCACCGCCTTGCCGCACTCGTGCAGCCAGCCGGTGATTCTGTCATACAGCCCGGAGCGTTTCAGCGAGCCGCCGCCATAGGCCAGCAGCACGTTCCGTCCCACACGGGCCATTTCTTCCTTGATTGCGCTCTCGGCGCACCCCTTGCCGAAGTGTTGGCGGACGGGGTATCGGTAAGTAAAATTGTCCATATCTGCCGTATTTAATTGACACGACAAAGGTACGGCAGCCGGGGGAGCATGTCCATACACGGATTACTGATTGACGTACCAATTTCGGAGAAAACCCTCCTGTGGCTCCAGAGGCGGCTTCTGCATGCTACCCTCTTTTGACTTATGTATGCAGTGCACCCTCTCCTAACGATATTTTGTCGGGCAGATAACAGCTCTGTTAACCAGCATATATTCAGGCAGCTTACCCATCACAATTAATGTTTTACTCTCTTTTTGTGGCGAATTGCAATATTTAACTATCCTGGTCAATTATATACTCTAAATATTCCTATCTTTGTAACCATGTAATGGGCACATCGTGACGAACTTAAGAAAAGATGGGAGGCAAATGAGGCCGAACTCGTGAACGCCTTCAAAATTTTGGGATATGGAAAAGAATAGACTACAAAAGGATATGTCTCCCGAAAAACTTATTGCCGATATTCGGGAGATTATAGAACAAGGACAAAGACAGGCATATGCTGCAGTCGGACAAATTGCTGTTATGACTTACTGGAACATCGGATGCCGCATAGTGGAAGAAGAACAGCATGGAGCTGCCCGTGCTCAATATGGCACCCGGCTTATTAAAACAATAGCAGAGCGGTTATCAACCGAATTCGGGACGAACTACAGCGAGCGGAGGTTACGGGATTATAGACAGTTCTACTTGTGTTTTAATGATTTGCCGATTTGGCACTCGCGAGTGCCAAATCTCACATGGACTCATTTCCGCCGCATTATGGCAGTGCCCGGCACTGATGCCAGAAGGTGGTATGCAGAGGAAGCCTCACGGGAAATGTGGAGCATCCGTACGTTAGACAGGAACATCGGCACTCAATATTATGGCCGCCGTATGGCTTGCGTAAGGGAAGGATTGGCTTTACCGTCTCCATATATTGAAGCCAATGACCCTTTGGAGTATATAAAAAGTCCGGTGGTTGCTGAGTTTTTGGGTTTTCACAAGGACAGTAAATATGATGAGAGCCAGCTGGAACAAGCATTGATAGATCATCTGCAACAATTCATCATGGAATTGGGACGTGGTTTCGCCTTTGTTGACAGGCAGAAACACATCACAACGGAGACCGGAGACTTTTATATTGACCTTGTGTTTTATAACATCAAGCTAAAGCGTTATGTGTTGTTTGAATTGAAAACACATCCTCTGACACATGCGGATGTGGGACAACTGGATATGTATGTCAGGATGTACGATGACCTTGTAAAAGACGATAGTGACAATCCGACTATAGGTATATTGCTCTGCACTGAGACCGATAAGGTAATGGCAAAGTATTCTGTACTTAATGGCAGCGAGCAGCTTTTTGCGGCCAAATATATGGCATACATGCCTACCGAAGAGGAACTGCGCCGTGAGATTGAGCAGCAAAAACGGTTCTTTATGGAACAGCATGGAAAAGAGGAGGTGTGAGATGGAAAGTAGCAGTGTGAAGAAAGAAACTCAAAAGAAATGTATTCCGTAGACGATGTGCGAGGTATCAGCATTGAAAAAAGAATTATAGATACCGAGATTAACATGGACGTGGTATCGGTAAGTAAAATTGTCCATATCAGCCGTATTTAATTGACACATACTGTCCTTGTGTCCAGCCTGTATTGGCTCCAGATGCGGCTTCAGCATACTGCCCTCTTTTGACTTATGTATGCAGTGCACCCTCTCCTAACGATATTTTGCCGGGCAGATAACAACTCTGTTAACCAGCAGATATTCAAGCACCTTGTCTGTAGCCACTCCGCCGTAAGCCATTTCAAATCAGTTACCGCAAAGTGGCAAAATCCCAACATCCACAATATCAGCAGCTTAACACATCTGTTTGCTGCCCGAGAATATTTCGTTAATCGCTTTATTTACAATCTATTACAATGTAACTAAAAAGCATCGTGGGAATGGAGGCCGGAATGATGCCGGAATAATGAAGGATACGGGTGCCGGTACTTTGCAGGCGGGAGCGATTTGGAACCTCCCTTCCCCTTCCACAAGCAATGTCCGGCGTATTTCCGCCATGGCGGAGTCCTTCAACGCCAAAACAGACTCCTCAGAGCCAATCTCAGAGGGATTGCAGACAAGAGGTTCTTCTTGTTCCGTATTGCTGACTCCAACTTATATGCATATCCCCGCTAAATTTCGGTAGGCCAAAAGCAGTCCTTCTGTAAATTTCCGTTGTCGAACTCGTCACTATACATTTTCGTTGCGTTGCAGTTCTCTGCCATTCAATAATTTACAAAATCATAAAAAATGTAAGAAGGATGGAAATATCGCTAAAAGGACAGACATCCTGATTACCAATATTCTCCAATTTAACTAAAATGTACTGTGGTTTTAGGAGAGGCTACTTGTGGCTTAGGGGTATTTTTGCGGATAGCCATTTCTCTGATAGCCGGACGGGCGTTCTGCTCTTTCTCAGCCTTGGCCACCTCGGTGCAGGGAACGTATTCTGAAGGATACGGCTTCTCCGGCTCTATGCGGAAAAGGGTGCCGCCTGTCTGCCGGGCGATGTACTCGGCTACATGCCGGGTGTTGGCGCCCCAGCTGAAATAGGCTACAAGTATTCTGCCTGCCTGTCGATTGTCCTGCGCATGGATATCCATGCTGATTCCGGCAAATACTAGTGCCGCAAGTAATAATGATTTCAGTTTCATTGTCTATTGTGTTTGGTTGATTGTCATTCGATAACTCCTATTCCACGAAGCCAGTCCGCAACATTGGACTCGTCATTAAGCCGTCCGCCGGTGAGTCCGAGTCCGTCCAGATGCGCCTCCGCTTCAGGGGTCAGCTCGACTATGCGCGCTAGAGTCTCGTCACGGTCAGTAGAGGCATAGGTACAGAAGGGTACAACGGTCTTGCCCGTGAAATCGTAGCTTTCGGCGAATGTGCTGATGATCATCGGCGCCGTGTGCCACCAGTCGGGACAGCCGATAAAGACGGTGTCGTATGCGGCCCAGGCATCAGCATCAATCGTGGTATGAATGGCCGGACGGGCATCGCTGTCCCGTTCCTCCAAAGCCACTTCCGTACATGCCGTGTAGTCTTCGGGATAAGGAGTGACCGGTTCTATGCTGAACAGATCGGCACCGGTCAGCGAAACAATCTGCTCTGCCATCCGCTCCGTGTTGCCGCTCCAGCTGAAATAGGCCACAAGAATGTTGCTTTCTACAGTCACCGTAACGGTATCGGCTGTATTCTGGTTGTCGGTACTGTCCTGACCGCCTGTCTGTTCTGTCGTTTCATCAGATACAGGATCCTCACTTGTACATGATACAAATGCCGTAACGGCAAAAGCCATCATCAGATAAACAAAATATTTTTTCATCGTTCCAATTTTTATTGATTCATTTCCGATTGCAAAATTACAGTGAAGGGCACCGCCTGTCCTTACACGGATTACTGATTGACACACCAATATCAACGGACAGAGACCCGCATCCCGGATTTATTTTGTCATTGCAAAGGTATGGCGACTCAAGAGACACCGTTTTACAAGGATTGCGGTAGGGCGTACACTTATTTCTGTTTTTTCATTCCTCGGTGAAAAGTTTGGCGGGCCAGGAATAAAGCCGTACTTTTGCAGGACAAGTCCCCAAGCCTCTCGACGATGCTCATCGGGGACTGTTTTATTTTTATACACTATGGAGAATCAAGGAGAAATCATACTGTATCAGCCGGACAATGAAGTCAAGCTGGAAGTACGGCTGGAAGAAGAAACGGTGTGGCTGACGCAGGCGCAAATGGCTGAATTGTTTCAGACATCCAAGCAAAACGTAAGCCTGCACACGAACAACATCTTCAAAGAGAAAGAATTAAGTCCGGATTCAGTTGTCAAGGAATCCTTGACAACTGCTGCCGATGGCAAGAAGTACCGAGTCAAGTATTATAACCTCGATGTCATTATTTCCGTAGGCTACCGCGTGAAATCCATCAGAGGCACACAGTTCCGCCAATGGGCAAACAAGGTGCTGAAAGACTATTTGTTGCGCGGCCATGCCATCAACTATCGGTTGGAACAGATTGATACAAGGCTTCAGAAGCACG
>ERZ779737.1168-NODE-1168-length-21412-cov-4.238048_pt1 | contig 21412 bp, 18 predicted proteins | sample MGYA00511889_ERZ779737 | MGnify/ENA primary metagenome ERZ779737 (study PRJEB29588, sample SAMEA2163575) | human gut metagenome | biome: human gut; feature: human-associated habitat; material: faeces | place: Denmark | collected 2008/2010 ...
GGGGGGGGGGATAACCCGATAAAAAATAACAGGAAAAAATTTTTTTGTAAAAATCATTTATAAAGTGAAGCGTGAATTTTTTACTTGATTTTACCCCGCCGATCTTCAAAATATCAAATATTGGTTTAATTTTTTTGCGGAGCTTGGAAAAATGGAACTGAAATGTTTAAGATGCGGCTGCGAAAAAGCGGTTAAAAACGGGTTTATTTTCGGGCTTCAGCGTTATAAGTGCAAAAAATGCGGATATCAGTATACAAAAACAAAACCGCACGGCCGCAGCGACCATGAAAAAAGAACGGCCGTCATGTTGTATGCGTCCGGTATGTCGATGAGCATGATTGCCAAAATCGTCGGCGTCAGCGTTCAAACCGTTTCCCGTTGGATCAGGGCGTTTTACACGAAAAAAATGGACGAGATTCCCAAAATGGATCCCATGCAGCGTGTTACGCTGAAAAAAGTGTTGGAATATTTTCAAACTTTAAACAAAGAAGAATTAAATCATGAAATCTTTGTTTTGTCCGCAAAACTGCCGTCCGGCAGCAGCGTCAAAATTCTAGTCGACAATCCGAACGGTCCGAGAAAAAGAAAACGAACGTCTTCTGAAGCGGCATAATTATTCCTGCGCCCGGATTTCATACGGCCAGGTTTTTCTTAACGGCCAAAAAATCGCGCCAGGACAGCTTTTTTTGCGCCGGCGTGCGCAGCAGAAAAGCCGGGTGGAAAGAAGCCATGACGTCAATCGTTAAATCTTCGTCCGTATATGTCAGCCATCGTCCGCGCGTTTTGGTGATTCCGGCGTTCGTATGCATCAGGGCGGATACGGCGCTGCCGCCCAGCAGCAGCAGAACTTTCGGTTTTACCAAAGCAATGTGCCGGCGGACAAACGGTGTAAACAGCGCGATTTCGGATTCGGACGGTTTTCTGTTGGCGGGCGGACGCCAGGGCAGAATATTGGATATATATACGTCCGGACGGGTCAGGCCGATGGATTTTAACATTAAATCCAGCAGATGCCCGCTGGGCCCGACAAAAGGCAGGCCTTGTCTGTCTTCTTCCGCGCCGGGGGCTTCGCCGATGATCATCAGCCGGGCTTGCGGATTTCCGGCGCCGAAAACCATTTTGGTCGCTGTTGCCTTTAGCGGACATTCGTCAAAGTTGGCGACGATTTCCCTTAATTCTTCCAGCGTTGAAGCGCGGCGGGCCAGCGTATCCGTTTGTAATTCCGCCGAAAGCAGCGACGGCGCGGGGGCAGGCGGCGCGGCGGGAACAAAGACGTCCGGCTGTGATTCGGCCGCGGGCGGTGGTTTCCGGGGCAGGTCGAAACGGTTCACGGGCACGTCACCGATTGTTTCATCGGCGCCGGCGGTGATATGCCATTGCAGCAGTTGTTCGGACGGTGTCTTTTCAGTCATAAGTGTAAAGTACCATATTTCCGGCGGTAAATTGAAACTTTTTCTTTAAAAAAAGAATCGGTTTGAAAACAAAGGACAGACTTGATTTTTAACGGAAAACAGAACACAATAAAAAATCTTTGTTTGGGAAAAATCTGATCATGCACGTACATTCCAAAATATATGCTTTGTTCATTTTAATCTTGGCCGCCTGTGTTCCGCATCATACAGGGGCGGCTCCGGATACGCCTCCGGCCGAAACAAAATCCGAAAAACCGGCGGCGGTCGGCAGCTATTTGCTATATCTTCAGGCCCGCCAGGATCAGGATTTCGATACCGCCGTTCGTTATTTGAAAGAAGCTTTGAACGCCGATCCGGGCAATCAGGCTTTACAGTCGGAAATGTTCGCGCTGCTGACGGTTGAAGGGCGTATTGACGATGCTTATCCGTATGCACTGACGGAATTAAAGGCCGCGCCGGATTCTTTGCTGGCTTCTTTGGTCGTGATTGCCTACCATGTTTCCAAAAACGATTTTGCCGCGGCGCAAAAGCAGATCGACAGTTTCCCGGCAAAGGAAGAAAACGCTTTTTTGTATCCGCTGCTGGAAGTCTGGATTCAGGCCGGGCTGAACGACCGTAAAAAAGCGCTGAAAGCGTTGGAAAAATTAAATCAAGAAGGGTTGGAATCACTATATTATTTTCATTCCGCCCTGTTATATGATTTGTGGAACGACGATGAAAAGGCAGAAGAAAATTATGAAGCTTTGTTAGGCGAACCGGGCGGCTTGTCTTTACGCGCGGCGCAGGCTTACGGCAATTTCCTGCTGCGCCGGGGAGAAACGAAAAAGTTTAACGCTTTGGTCGAAGCTTACCGAAAAGGGGCAAAATCTTATCCCTTACTGGACGAAACGTTCTTTACCGCCGGGGCCGTGCAGGCAAATAAAAAAGTTCCCAAAAGCATCTCGACTCCCAAAGCCGGGTTGGCGGAGGCTTTCTTTGATATTTCCGGCAGTCTGGCCGATAAAGGCAGTCCTGAAATATCGTTGTTCTTTATCCGTTTCGGGTTGGGGCTGGATCCGTCGCTGTCTTTGGCGCGCGTTCTGCTGGGCGAAATTTATGAAAAACAGGAACGCTATGACGAAGCCCTGAAATTGTATGCCGAAGAAAAGGAAAATTCGGAAACATACTATGCCAGCCAAATCCGCATGGGGATTATCTATGCACGTCAGGGAAATTTGACGCGCGCTGAAAAACAATTGCGTAAAATGGCGGCGAAACGACCGGAACTGGCTTTCCCGTGGGTGGAACTGGGCGATATTTTTATTGCCGCTCAGAAATTTCCTCAGGCGATCGAGGCCCTCAGCGAAGCGATTAACCGTATTCCCGTTCCGAATCGGTCGCACTGGGTTTTGTTTTACAGCCGAGGGGCGGCGTATGAACGCGACAAACAGTGGGAACTGGCCGAACAAGATCTGCTGCAGGCCTTGGTTTTGTCGCCGGATCAACCGTTGACGCTGAATTATTTGGGCTATTCCTGGATCGAACGGGGAAAAAATATCGCAAAGGCCAAAGAAATGTTGGAAAGAGCCGCTCTGCTGTCTCCGCGCGAAGGTTTTATCGTCGACAGTCTGGGGTGGGCCTATTATTTGTTAAAGGATTATCCTAAGTCCGTCATTGTTCTGGAAAACGCCGTCGCTTTGGATCCGGGCAGCGCCGTTATTAATGATCATCTGGGTGATGCTTATTGGCGGGTCGGGCGTAAACGCGAAGCACGTTTCCAATGGGCAAAAGCGCTGGGATTAAAAGATGATTTTCCCGATAACGACCGTAAACGTGTTGAAATGAAACTGGAAAAAGGTTTGGATGCCGTCGGTGACAAGATCGTTTTGCCGGATCGAAAAAATTCAAAGGGAAAAAAATCCGGAAAATCGAAATGACGGCTGTTTCTGTTCAGGCGCCTGCCAAAGTCAATCTTTATCTGCACGTTACCGGGCGGCGCGGCGACGGGTATCATTTGCTGGACAGCCTGTTTGTTTTTGCTAAGGACGGGGACGTCGTGACGGTTCGTGAATCCGATTCTTTGTCATTGGACGTCAGCGGACCGTATGCCGACGCTTTGCCGGGCGGTGGGGAAAATATTGTTTTAAAAGCGTCGCGTCTTTTGGCCGACGCCTGCGGCAGAAAACCGGCGGCGGCCGTACTGCTGGAAAAAAATCTGCCTGTGGCGGCCGGCATCGGCGGCGGATCAGCGGACGCGGCGGCAGTACTGAAGGCGTTGTTGAAATTATGGAATCGGACGATTCCGGCGGCTCAGCTGCATGAAATCGCGTTGGAACTGGGGGCGGACGTTCCGTCCTGTCTGGCGGCAAAAGCCGTTCAGGTGTCCGGAATCGGTGAAATTTTAACGCCCGCACCTGAATTGCCGGTTTTGTTTCTGGTTCTGGTCAATCCAAACCGCCCCGTTTTTACTCCGGCTGTTTTTAAGGCGCGCGAACCTGTTTTTTCCGCACCGGCTCCGTTCACGGAAAAGATGACGGATTTTGACGTTTTTATCCGGGCTTTGGCCGCGCGGCGGAATGATTTAAGCGACGCGGCCTGTCAGATCGAACCGTCCGTTTTTGAAGTTTTGCAAGCGCTGCAGGCAGATCCTTTATGCCGTCTGGCGCGCATGGCCGGCAGCGGCGGGACTTGTTTCGGGATTTTTGCCACGCCCGAAGACGCATCATTATGTTGTCAACGAATACGCAAAAATCACCCGGACTGGTGGATTTTAAATACGCGGATTTGATAAAAAGCGCTTGTAGGAACACTGTTACTTATGTATAAAAAAAGGTTGATTGCTTTCGGGGCAATATTCGTGTGAACCCTTGTCGGGAGAAGTGTGTATGTTAAAAAATCGTTCTTTATCATTTTTTGCTTTGGCCGTAACGTCGGTTTTACTGCTGAACGGCTGTTTGAAAAAGAAAGAAGCCGCAGTTCAGGTTGTTCAAAAACCTCATGTGACTGTTGAAAAGGCCGGATATAAGTCATACACGGAACGTTTTAATTTCCCCGGACGGATCGACGCCGTCAATTCCGTTACGCTGAAAGCCCGCGTGGCCGGATTTTTAAAGGACAGACTGTTTGAAGAAGGCGATATCGTCAAAAAAGGGCAGATTTTATTTGTTTTGGAACGCGAACCGTTTGAAGCTCAGGTCGCCGAAGCCGCGGCAAATCTGGCAAAAGCCGAAGCCGATGCGAAAAATGCCAAACTGAATCTGGACCGCGCACTGGAACTGCGCAAAACGGGTAATATTTCTCAGTCAACCGTTGACACGCGCGAAGCCGAAAACAGCGTTGCAAAAGGGCAGGTTCTGCAGGCGCAGGCCGCTTTGAACCTGGCAAAACTGGATCTGGGATATACGAATATTAAAGCGCCCTTTACGGGAAAAATCGGCTTGTCCGCTTATTCGGTGGGTGAATATCTGCCGGTTAACACGACGTTGGCGACAATGGTCAGCTTTGATCCGATTTATGTCCTGTTTTCCGTTTCCGAACGTGAATTGTTGTCAATGCAAAAGGCGGGTATGCTGAAATCAAACAATGACAGTCTGGCCGTTTCTTTGATTATGGGAGATTCTTCGGTTTACCGTTACGGCGGACAGATTAATTTTACGGACGTTGTCGTTGACGATTCCACAGATACCGTTAAAATGCGTGCCGTTTTCCCGAACCCGGCCAAACAGCTGGTTTCCGGACAGTTTGTTTCCGTTTTGCTGGAATATGAAGCGCCGGAAGAAAAAATTGTCATTTCTCAGGCGGCGTTGATGTCTTCCGCTTCTTCAAAATATGTTTATGTGGTTGACGCTCAAAACAAAGTTGTCAATAAACCGGTCAGCGTCGGCGCGGAACAGGGCAAAGACATTGTTGTTCTGGACGGGCTGGAAGCCGGCGACCGTGTTATCGTAACCGGTCTGCAGAAAGTCCGCCCGGGACAGGAAGTGATTATTGACGCGATGCCCGCCGCTAAATTAACGCTTGCCGCTCCGGCCGATAAAACAAAGGAAAAAACGACAGCTGCCGCTCCGGCGAAAAAAGCATCGGCCAAAACCGCCGCTCCGGCTAAGAAATAAGGATAACGCTCTATGTTTTCGCGTATTTTTATTAAAAGACCTCGTCTGGCAATCGTTATTTCTCTGGTAATTACGATTGCCGGTCTGATTTCCTTAAAAACAATTCCGGTAGCTCAGCTGCCCGACGTTGTGCCGCCGTCGGTTTCCGTTTCGGCGACGTATCCCGGCGCTTCCGCGGAAGTGATTGAACAAACCGTTGCGCAGATTATCGAATCGCAGGTCAACGGTGTTGACAACATGCTTTATATGGAATCAACCAGTTCCAATAACGGCCGGTATTCTTTGGACGTTACCTTCGCTTTGGGAACGGATCCGGATATGAATACGGTGAACGTGCAAAACCGTATTAACCAGATTTCCACACAGCTGCCGACTGAAGTGCAGCAGCAGGGGGTAACCGTAAAGAAAAACACGTCGTCAATGTTGATGGCTTTCGCGTTGTATTCTCCTGACGGTTCGCGCGACAGCAATTTCCTGGCGAACTACATGGAATCCCGAATTAAAGACGATCTGGCGCGTGTTACCGGCGTCGGGGAAGTTAATACATTCGGCGATATGGACTACAGTATGCGTATCTGGCTGGACGCTGAACGGCTGGCAAATTTCGGGTTGACGAACGCAGATGTGATCAATGCGATTTCTTCGCAGAATATTCAACCCGCGATCGGGTCCGTCGGGGCCGCGCCCGCGCCGAAAGACCAGCAGCTGCAGCTGGCGTTGACGACTTCCGGCCGCTTAAGCACGCCTGAAGAATTCGGAAACATTATTCTGCGCGCCAATAAAGACGGCGGGCTGCTTTTGTTAAAAGACGTCGCTAAAATTGAACTGGGAACCACGTCGTATTCTTCTTATTCCCAATATAACGGTCGTACGTCTTCCGGGGCGATGATTAACTTGGCTCCGGGCGCGAACGCCATGAACGTCGCGACAAAAGTCAAAGCGGAACTGGAAAGAATGAAGCAGTTCTTCCCCGAAGGAGTTGACTACGTCATTATTTTCGATACGACAGTATTTATTGAAGCGACGGTTGACGAAGTTTTCGATACGATTGTCGAAGCGTTTATTCTGGTGCTGCTGGTCGTTTATTTGTCTTTGGGAACATGGCGCGCGACGTTGATTCCGGCCGTGGCGGTGCCCGTTTCCCTGATCGGTACGTTTATTTTCATGGCGCCGTTCGGCATTTCGGCAAATACGATTTCGTTGTTGTCTATTGTTCTGGTTATTGGGATCGTGGTGGACGACGCGATTATGGTCGTTGAAAATACGGAGCGCGTGATTGAAGAAGAGCCTGATCTGACAATTCCCGACGCCGTGGCAAAGGCGATGAGCCAGATTACGGCGCCGATTATTGCGATTACGCTGGTTATTTTGTCCGTGTTCGTGCCTGTTATTTTTATTCCCGGCATTACGGGGCAGCTGTATAAACAGTTCGCCGTGACGGTGTCTTGTTCAATGTTGATTTCGGCCGTGAACGCTTTGACGTTATCGCCGGCTTTGTGCGCCGTTTTACTGCACCGGGAAGAAAAGAAAAAAACGGGGCTGGTTCCTTGGGTGATGCGTCAGATTGATCGGGGGCGCGACGGGTATACGTCCGTTGTTAAACGGTTGGTACGTCATTCGTCTTTGTCCATTTTGATTATTGCCGCCGTGATTGCTGCCGCCGTCGGTATGAATAAGATTACGCCGTCGGGCTTCCTGCCTGATGAAGATCAGGGCGTTTTCATGGTTGATATTCAGTTGCCTGAAGGGGCCGCGATGGACAGAACGGTGGCCGTCCAAAGAAAAGCCTATGAAATTATCTCTGCTCACCCGGCCGTAAATAATGTCATGGCCGTTGCCGGATTCAGTATGGTCGGCGGCGACGGCGCCAATTTCGGTATGATGATCGTCGGTTTAAAACCGTACGAAGTCCGTCGTGACACGTCAATGCAGGTTCAGGCGATTTTGGCCAAACTGCAACCGCAGTTAAACCAAATTCAGGAAGCGTTAATCCGTACATTTAACGTTCCGGCAATTCCCGGTATCGGTATGGCAGACGGTTTTGATTATCGTTTGCAAAACGCGCAGGGTGAAACGCCGCAGCAGATGGAACAGGTTATGTACAGACTGTTGCAGGCGGCGAATCAGGATCCCAAACTGAAAATGGTATACAGCACGTTTAATACGGCTACGCCGCAGCTGTTTGTTACGTTGGACCGTATTAAAGCGCAGATGCTGGGCGTAGGGATTCAAGATGTGTTTTCTCAGCTGCAATCAACGCTGGGGTATGCTTATATCAATGACTTTACATTGGACGGCCGCGTTTATGAAGTAAACCTGCAGGGACAGGAATCTTTCCGCAGCAAAGAGGACGATATTTTCCGGATTTACGCCCGTAATGATAAAGGCGATATGGTTCCGATGCGTTCTTTGTTGACGATTAATTCTATTTTGGGGCCGCAGCAGCTGACCCGTTATAATAATATGATGACGGTCAAAATCTACGGTTCGGCTGCGTCCGGTTTCAGCTCGACTCAGGCGATGGACGAAATGGAGAAATTGTCCAAAGAAGTTCTGCCTAAAGGCTATGAGTACGAATGGACGGGCATGTCTTTGCAGGAAAAAGAAGCCAGCGGACAGACTTCAGTCGTTTTGGTTCTGGCGTTTCTGTTTGCTTATTTGTTCCTGGTGGCGTTGTATGAAAGCTGGATGATTCCGATTACGGTGTTGCTTTCGGTGTCTGTCGCGCTTTTAGGGGCGTTGATTTTCCTGTATACGTTCGGATTGGTCAACAACGTTTATGCTCAGATCGGGTTTATTCTGTTGATTGCTCAGGCGTCCAAAAATGCGATTTTGATTGTTGAATTCGCTAAGGAACTGCGTGAAAAAGATGGATTGGATCCGGAAGCGGCGGCCGTACAGGCGGCTCATCTGCGTTTCCGTGCGGTTATGATGACGGCGGTTTCCTTTATTTTAGGGTTGCTGCCGCTGGTTATCGCATCAGGGGCGGGGGCTATGGCCCGTCGTTCCGTCGGTACAACGGTGTTCGGCGGCATGATCGTTGCGACGGCGTTCGGTATCTTCGTTATTCCGATGCTGTTTGTTACTTTCATTAAGCGACGTGAAAAATTCCATGCCAAACGTCATTCCAAACTGGAAGAAAGGACGCCTGTTCCTTCCGGAGGAGGGGTAAGAAAAAGGCGGCCGTTTTGCGGCCGCTTTTTTTATTTGAGTTTTTTCTGATCTGATTTTAATCTTGATACACGAAAATTCAAAAGGGTTGAATCATGGTTAATTTCTTAGATAAAATTCAAACGGCTATCAACGTTTTTAAAAATGACGTTCCGGACGGACTGGAAATGACGGGCGCCGAAGAACGTATGTTAAAAGAAACATGTTATATCGGTGATATTGACGCTGTAAAAGCTCAGGGAACCCGCTTTATTTTACCGGTCGGGCTGGTTATTTCAAAATATGCGCATCTGGGAAAAAACTGCGTTTTATATCAAAACGTGACAATCGGCGGAAAAGATTTTCCCGGCCGTCAGGGAAATCCGGCGAATTATCCGCAGATCGGCGATAATGTCGTGATTTATCCGGGGGCTTTTATTGTCGGTCCCGTAAAAATCGGAAACAACTGCATTATCGGTGCGAATACGGTTGTTGTCAGCAATGTTCCCGATAATTCGATGGTTGGCGGAAATCCGGCAAAAATTATGCCCAGAGGTTAAAAAAAGTCCTCTGCCGTTCCGGGCAGAGAAAAAGAAAAACAGGCGGAAACGCCTGTTTTTTTATGATTGCTTTTTGACAAATAATGCTCGTATCGCATTCAAAACGGCAATAATCATTACGCCGACGTCGGCAAAAACAGCCAGCCACATATTGGCTATTCCCAATGCGCCCAATAACAGACAGGCTGCTTTTACGCCAAGCGCGAACCATATATTTTCATAGACGATTCGCAGACATTTGCGTGATAAGCGAATCGCGGCCGCAATTTTCATCGGATCATCGTCCATTAATACGACGTCTGCGGCTTCAATCGCCGCGTCTGATCCGATAGCCCCCATGGCAATGCCGATATCCGCCCGCGAAAGAACCGGAGCGTCGTTGATGCCGTCGCCGACGAAAGCCAGCTTTTCTTTTTCCGTTTTATTTTTCAGCAGCTCTTCGACTTTTTCAACTTTATCTGCCGGTAAAAGTTCGCAGTATGCTTCGTTGATACCTAAAAAATCGGCGACCTGTTTTCCGACGCCGGCCGCATCTCCGGTCAACATTACCGTCTTTTTTACGCCGGCGGCTTTTAATGCGGCGACAGCTTTTTTTGCCTGCGGTTTTACAATGTCGGCAATGACAATATGACCGGCGTACTTACCGTTGATCGCAGTGTGAATAATTGTACCGGTCTGATGACAGCCGATATATTTTATGTTCAGATGTTTCATTAATTTGTCATTACCGACGGCAACTTCGATTCCGTCTACAAAAGCAATAATACCGTTGCCGCTGATTTCCCGAAGATCCGAAACACGGGAACGGTCGATTTCTTTGCCGTAAGCGCGCCGGATACTTTTCCCGATCGGGTGAGAAGAGGCGCTTTCGGCCAAAGCCGCAAATTCAATCAGCTTTTCTTCGTCCATTTCATTGTGATGAACGGCGCAGACTTCGAATACTCCTTGTGTCAAGGTACCGGTCTTGTCAAAAACAACGATTTTTGTTTTAGACAGCGTTTCCAGGTAGTTTGATCCTTTGATTAATATGCCGGCTCTGGAAGCGCCTCCGATTCCGGCAAAAAAGCTTAAAGGAATACTGATGACCAAAGCGCAGGGGCAGCTGATAACCAGGAAAGTCAGAGCGCGGTAAATCCAGTTTTCCCAATCGGCCGGCAAATCCAGCAGATATAATCGCAGCAGCGGCGGCAAGACGGCTAATGCCAAAGCGCCGTAACAAACGGCCGGCGTATAAATGCGCGCGAATTTGGAAATAAAGTTTTCCGATTTTGATTTGCGTGAACCGGCGTTTTCAACCAGATCAAGGATTTTTGATACGGTTGATTCGCCGAATTCTTTGGTTGTTTGAACATGCAAAACGCCGCTGATGTTAATACAGCCGCTGATTACTTCGTCGCCGGGTTTAACGGAACGAGGCTTGCTTTCTCCCGTCAGGGCAGCGGTATTTAAAGCGGATTCGCCTGCCGTTACAATTCCGTCCAGAGGGACTTTTTCTCCGGGCTGAATAACAATAATACTGCCGATCCCGACTTCTTCTGGACTGACGCGCTCCAGCCGTCCGCCGCGTTCAATGTTGGCGTAGTCCGGTCGGATATCCATTAACGCGCTGATATTTTTCCGGCTTTTCCCGACGGCATAACTTTGGAACAATTCGCCGGTCTGGTAAAACAGCATCACGGCGACGGCTTCCGTATAATCGCCGGTTTTGTAAAGCGCCAAAGCAATCGCGCCGATCGTCGCAACGGCCATGAGAAAATTTTCATCAAAGACCTGCTTATTTTTAATGCCTTTACCGGCTTTTATCAGAATATCGCCGCCGATAATCAGATAAGCTGAAAAATATGCGGTAAACCGCGCCGCTCCGGTCAAAGGCATAAAATGAAAACCGATCAGCATGACTGCCGCGACGATAATTCTTAACAACATGGATTTCTGTTTTTTGTTCATAGCGCCTGTCCCGTTTGCCGATTTGGCCGTTATAGGTAAATTTCGCAGTCGTCTTCGACTTTTTTACAGTTTTTGCGAACTTCCCGCATAACCGTGTCGATATCTTGATCGTCTTCAAAATCAACGATCATTTTTAAAGCCATAAAATTAACGGTAGCGGCTTTGACTCCGGCCGTTTTCTGAGCAGCCGCTTCCATTTTATCAGCGCAGTTGGCGCAATCGACGTCAATCTTGTACGTTTTTTTCATGAGAGTTCCCTTTCGATTAAACAATTAAACAATCATTTAATTAAAGAGTAAGACTAAAACAAAAATATGTCAACGGGAATTTATTACCGGTTTTTTCATGAATGAATTATACTGACATATAAATCAGATCGGGAGGTTGCTATGCCGTTGCCCCATAATCACGGCCAGTTGATAGAACATAATTTTGACCATATGCCGGAAACAAAAGATTTTCAGGCGGTATCGGAAATTTTCAAACAGCTTGACGACAGCAGCCGTATGCGGATTTTCTGGCTGCTCTGCCATTGCGAAGAATGCGTTATTAATATTTCCGCTCTGATGGAGATGAGCAGCCCGGCCGTTTCTCATCATTTAAAACAGCTGAAGACAGGGGGACTGATTACCAGCCGGCGCGAAGGCAAGGAAGTATATTACAAAGCCGCTGAAACAAAACAGGCCGCTTTGCTGCATCAGATGATTGAAAAGCTGGTGGAAATCAGTTGTCCGACGGGTTATTCGTCCCCGGACATGAAATAAGCCGCATCGACGATTTTGATCTCGACTTTGCGCATTGTTCTGACGCCGATATCATGTTTTATCATCAGTTTTGTCAGTTCTTCACCGTCAATTAAGCGGATGATCATTCCTTTTTTAGTCGCGTCTGCCGCTTTTTTTCTGGCACGGTCATCAAAAAAGCTGGTTGTAACGAAAACGCCTTTGCTGACTTCCGAGCTTCCCAAAGCGCCGACGAAATTCTGTATTTCTTTTTCATTGACTTTGTTGCCGGCATAACGTTTGGCCTGCATATAAATTTGAGATAACCCCAAAACATCTTCATAAATCGTACCGTCAATTCCTCCGTCATGGCTTTTGGAGGTCATTTTGCCTTCGCCGTAATTCATCGCCTTGAATAAATCGAGTATAATCCGTTCAAAATAAATGGGATCTACACGTTTTAATTCTTCCAGCAGGTCGGTATGCAGTTTGTCGTTTAATCGGTTGACGGCGCTGTCCAGCTGTGTTTCAGGGTCTATTTCGTCTAAAATGTCTTGTTGTCGTTGAGGCATTTCTGTGCGGTTTTGACGGGAACGATTAATAAAATCTACAAAAGAAGGATATTGTTTTAAAAAATCGCGCGTGATTTTTTCAGGTTTTTGCTCTAACAATGCTTTGCCGGAATCAGATATGGCATAAGTTCCCCGTTTGATTCTTTGCAACAATCCTGCTTGGAATAAATCAAAAACAGCCCATGCCGTTCTGTTGTGCAGTGTTGTTTCTCCGCCGCTAGGAAGCAATTCTGATTTTTGCTCACGAGATAAATTCAACGCTTTGGCAACATTCTTTTCTATTTCAGGGATTTTGGCGCAGGGAACACGATTGAAAGCCTGCAACGCCGGCAGCATCATTTCTTGGAAATTCGGCAAAGACATTATAACCTCGCGGACAAATATTTACTTAACACAACCACATATTTATACCAGATATATCATTGATACCGGAAATAAAAAAACTGCCGTTCAGGCAGTTTTTGTATATAATAATTGGTGCGGAAAGCGGGACTTGAACCCGCACGAGGACAAAGCCTCAACAGATTTTAAGTTAAAGCTTTGAACTTTTCACCATTGTTTACGGACATTCTTTGTAATTCATATTCTATAATGAAATCAAAGACTTATTTGATTTCTTCCGTTTTTCGTAATTAAAATCTTTCCATCACGATTGATGTTAAAAGTTGCAAAGAGGTTGCAACGGAAGAGAGGAATTATGAAAGCGAATTTTACGGAAAAGCTCATTCGGGAGTTGAAACCCGACGAAACGAAGAACTGGTTTGAAATAACGGACGCCAAGTGTTCGTATCTGCATTGCCGGATCGGGCAGACGGGGTGCAAAAGCTATATGCTTGTGAAGAAGATTGACGGGCGTTGCGTTCGCATCACAATCGGCAAGGCAAGTGAAATCAGCGTGAATTTTGCGCGGAAAAAAGCGTTCGAGCTATTGGAAAAAATCAGGAACGGCATAAATCCGAACAATGAAAAGCAACAGCTTTGCAAAGAAACGACTTTCGGCGAATTGTTCGAAGAATATATGGAACGCCACGCCAACCGCCATTCTTCGCCGGGGCATATTAAAAACACGTTGAACATTAACAAGCGTCGGTTCGCGCGGTGGAAGAACAAAAAGATTTCCTCGCTGACGATGAGAGAAATAGAGCACTGGTTTTACGCTGTTCGCGACAACAGCGGCGTCTTCGCGGCAAATCAGGCTTTGACGTTGTTGCGCCATATTTACAATAAAGCGATACAATGGGGGTGGGACGGACGCAATCCGACCGCCGGAATCAAAAAGTTTCATGTTGAAGCTCGCGACCGTTTCCTTTCTCCCGATGAAATACAACGGCTTTTTTCGGCATTGGACGAAGAATCCGATCCGGTTTACAGAACATTCTTTTATACTTTGATGTTCACGGGACAGAGGAGGGGAAATGTTCTTTCCATGCGTTGGGAGGATATCGACTTTACAACCGACGTCTGGTTTATTCCGAAAACGAAAAACGGGACTTCGTTGCGCGTTCCCCTTGTCGGTCAGCTTGTTTTAATGCTGAAAGAATTGAAATTGCAATCCGGCGGCAATCCGTGGGTGTTTCCCCGTCCTTTGAATCCGAAAGAACATCTGACTGAGCCGAGAAAAGTCTGGGACAGAATCAAAGAACGCGCCCGACTTTCAAATCTGCGTATGCACGATTTAAGGCGCACGGTCGCAAGCTATGAATGTATGGGCGGCGTGAATTTGTCCGTCGTGTCAAAGACGCTGAACCATAAAACGCTTTCGGCGACGCAAGTTTATGCGCGGGTGGACACGTCGGCTGTCGCTCAAGCGTTGCAAAACACCGTCAACACGTTTGAGAGTTTCCGAAAATATAATCAAGGGTGAACGGGACAAGGGGTGATCCGAGAGGGGCGAAGTCCCTTTGGCAAGGGCGCAAAAGTTTTGCGCTAACTTGCTATCGCATTTTTACAAATCCGATGGTGAAGCGAGGCTTCACGGCAGACGCTCCCGATAACAGAGGGGGCGTTTGCTCCGGATTTGAAAAAGTGTCGATAGAAGAGAAAAGCCCCCGAACACGGAACAAACCTTTCTTGAATTACGAACAAAGGAAACACCCGTTCAAAACCGCCGCAGGGACGAAGCGTCAACAGACGCGACCGGACGGACGGCGCAAGGGTGGAAAACGGATATGGCACACTATGAGAAATACACACGGGGCGCGGTCAAAGGGCTTATCCGCCACGATGCAAGAAGCGAAGACATCGAAAAAGGCGTCGAACACGTCCGTTCCAATGAAAACATAGACGCGTCCCGAACGGGCTTGAATTACAATCTCGCCCCGAAGCGGGACGTTTCAACGGGCGACTTTATCAAAAGAAGATGTTCCGAAGCCCGCACGCTGAACCGGAAAGACGTCAACGTGATGTGCAGTTGGGTGGTGACTCTGCCTCAAAACGTCAGGCCGGAGGACGAATACAGGTTCTTTCGGGCGGCTTATGATTTTTTATCGGACAAATACGGGGAGCAAAACACGGTCGCCGCTTGGGTGCATAAGGACGAAACGACGCCGCATCTTCATTTTTGCTGGGTTCCGGTCGTTCCCGATGAAAAGCGGGGCGGAGAGCGCGTTTCCGCGCACGATTGCGTGACGCGCAAAGACTTGAAGACGTTTCACACGGAATTGTCGAAATATATTGAACAGGCTCTCGGATATGAAGCGGAGATTTTGAACGAAGCGACGCGAAACGGAAACAGGAGTGTCGAGGAGCTGAAAAGGGAAACGGCGGTCAAACGGCTGAAAGCGTTGAATGACGATCTGGAAGCGAAACGGCGGGCTTGCATCGAATACGGCAAAGTGATCGATGCACGCTTTCGACCGCCGCCGGACGCGAAAGAAAACCTGTTCGGAAACAAGGTCACTCTGCCCAAGCGGGACTATGAACTGCTTTGTCTTCTGGCAAGCCGGAAAGGGATTGAAAGTCAGGAAAAGGTCGTATTGGAAGTCCTTTTGTCCGAACGCCAAGAACTGGACAGCTACAAAGCCGTCTCCGAAGCGCAAAACCAAGCAAAGCAAGCCGAAACCGAAAACAAGGTTTTGAAATCGCAAGTCAACGCCCTTCGTCGCGAACTGCACCGGATTCTATCAGCCCACCCCGAAATCGAAAGAGAACGGGAAAAAGAAAAGGAAAAATCCCTGTCGGGTATGGAACGGGAAATTTGTTGATTTGCTTACGACGGAATATTTTGAAAAAACCTTGTAAAGCAAAAGGGATTGTGCTTATAATAAGCGTATCGGTGAAGGTGATATATACCGACTTTTAAAGAATACCCCCGCAAGAGTTGCCGCTCTGCGGGGGTAAGTTTTATCTACTTGCTATTTTGCTTTTAATAAAACTGCAATCGCCAACAAAATGTAAGCAATCGCTTCTATGAATGAAGGTGACATATTACCTCCTTTCAATCTGCTGATAAGGCAGACGAAAGGACTATATCAGGAATATTGAGCTTTTAAAACGAAAAAGCCGATTGTTTTTACAATGCTTCTTCCATTACGGATTGTTCGTATTCAGGCTCCTTCTGCGACCGTAAATACTCTGTCACCGCTTCCACTTCGGCATCGCTGACAAAAGTTCCATGCAAGCGGCTTGAACGTTGTTCTTGCGCCATATAAAGCATATCTCCGCGTCCTAATAGCTGTTCCGCTCCTTGTTCGCCTAAAAAAGCGATGCTGTCCGTTTTCGACACAAAGCGGAAGCTGATTCGTTCGGGGAAGTTAGCTTTGATTGTGTCTGTGATAACATCGGCGGACGGTCTTTGTGTTGCCATAACCAGATGAATGCCGACGGCTTTCGCTTTTTGAGCAATATGCTGAAATGCAACTTCAATCTTTTTACCATTTGTCAGCATCAAATCCGCCATTTCGTCAACGATAACGACAATATGCGGAAGGGGCTTCGAGACTTTCTTGTTGTATTCATCAATATCACACACGCCGAGTTCGCTTATTTGAACAGAGCGTTGATCTGTTTCTCGAACCACCCAATTTAAAGCCAAGAGTGCTTTTTCCGGATCGTTAATAACGGGTATCAGCAAGTGGGGGATTCCGTCATAAGCGGAAAACTCGAGCATCTTCGGATCAATCAAAATCAACCGCACTTGTTCGGGTGTCAGGCGATAAACAAGCGATAGAATCATCGCGTGGAGTGCGACAGATTTACCCGATCCCGTTGTGCCCGCAATCAGCAGACCGGACATTTCCGCCAAATCCGTGAAAGCCGGCTTTCCGCCGATGTCTTTGCCTAACGCTATCAAAAGCGGTTTTCCCGATTTCTGAAATTCGTCGCAGACAAGCATTTCTTTCAAACAAATGTCCGCGCGTTTGTTGTTTGGCATTTCGATATCGATAACGGGGACGGATGCAACACGGACAGCAGGCACTTCCATTGAACGGGCAATATCGTCTCGTCTGCCAGATCGACAACATCGTCGAGCGCGAGCTCAAATTCAAAAAGCGTGACGACAGGCCCCGGCCGGACGTTGACAATTTTCCCGTTGATGCCGTATTCCGCTAAAACGTCTTCCAACCGATGCGCTCGCTTTTCCAGAAAGTCGCGGGAAACGGCGATGTCCGTGTCATCCTTCGGATCAGCCAATAAATCGAGTTCGGGCAAACGAAACGTTCCGACATTTTCTTTTTCATTTGTCATTTTTTTATTCCTTTCAAGGTTAATCATCTTCACAAAAAGATAAATAGCATCAAGATGCGTCAATATATGACGTGTCGTTTGCTCTTTTGCCGTTTAAACTTTCTTTGAAACGGTCTTCGCTGTTTTTCATTTCTGCGGCGAAAGCTGTTAATGTTTCTTCTTTAGGAATAATAAAAGGCTTTAGCCCGACAGTTCCGCCATAACCTTGAAGCATTCGACTGAAAGAATTGTCTTCCTGTGCAGGGAAAGCAAAGAAACCTTCGTCTGCCTTTGTGATATGCAGATAGGAAATCATTTGATAGCGATCTTCACGGGAAACGCCGTTATCAAGCTTTTTATATTTTGCATCAATGATTGTTTTGTAGTCGAGGCTCAGGAAGTCAGGGAACACTTTGTAGCCGTCCGTATAAACGGGGATTCCTCCTTCTCTTAATTTGTTTCGAGGGTGTGTGAAGCCGTTTTCTTTTAACAACGTAGCCAGATATTCCTCCCATAGCCAAGCCGCATCGAAAATAATGCCGTATGTTTTTTCATCACTGCTCCCGAAAGATAAAGTTTCATGCCGCAAAATCTTTAAGCATAATTTTTGTAAAGTCGTGTATTTCGTGAAATACGGGTGACGAACCGGACGCAGGTTTTGCGCTATTATTTTAGACCGGTCGTTTCGAACATAAGACTGTGTTGCCGAAACGATTTCATCAGCGGCCAAGAGGGAATCTTTGTCTGACAGAATAGACGCTGTCGCCGGATTGGAACGGATAAACTCGATCGTGTGCCGGACGAGCTGTATTAAGGCATTATCCGCTGTCCTTTCGCGTATTTGATAGGCGAAGCTGCCTCTGAAAGGCGAGTTTTCTTTTAAATGACGGGAAATATCAATCGTTCCGCGTAAATGTGAATCATTACGGAAATAATGCCGGTAAGCTTTAAACAGTCCTTGCCGTAAAGCGTTTTTCAGACAATACGGGAACATAAGCAAATAAAAGTCCCATATGTCATTTTGATCAATTCCCGTTTGAAGATTTAACACATTGATTCCAAAAACTTTTTGCAACATATACGGCAAAAAGAATTGCTTGTTCGATTCATCAAAGCGGGATCGGATAAAAAAACGGACATCGTTAATGCCGAAAAATCCCAATACATTTCCGGTTTGGATTTTACCGCCGTTTAAAGTGATCAGTATCTGATCGTCAATGCCGTCGTCATTATCTCCTAAAGATTTGGGGAAAATCAGCAAGTCCGGATTTTTTTCGCTTAATTCCCGTAAGGTTATACCGGCAATCTGAGCGACGGCGTTTCGAACGGAATCAGAACACTCTATGCCGGTATAATCGTTATCTTTCAGATAAAAAGATGTCATCATTCGGCTTCTACACCATAGGCTTTTTTCATTTCATTTAAGAACTCTTCCGCTCTGGGATCTCCGCGCAGATATTCCCGCAACAATGGTTCAAGATGATGTGCCCAAAGAGACTTGAAAGCTCCGTTTAACTCTTCGGGCCTCAGTTTCAGAAAATAAGCCGCACCGATTTGATAGGCGGAACCGATTTTTTTCTTAATGACCCCGTTTAAAGCGTTCATTCTCTCTTTGGCGTTGTTGGCAATTTCTCCGCTAAGAGAATCCAACATTGATTGTGTGTCTTCAGGTGTAACTTCGATCCAAGTAAAGCGGCGGCGAATGGCAAAGTCCATACTTTCCACACCGCGGTCAATGTCGTTCATCGTTCCGATGATATAGACATTTTCAGGGATATAAAAACCGTCGGCATATAAATCGTCGCTTTCCACCAGATTTTGATATTGCGTCGTTATTTTTCCCTTTTTGCCGCGATAAGACGGATCAATGGCAAAAAACAGCTCTCCGAATATTTTTGAAATATCCCCGCGGTTGATTTCATCAATGATAAAAACGAAGTTTTCTTGATTTTCCAAAGCTCTTTTGCAAAAGGCCTTAAAAATACCGTCCTGACGTTCAAAGCCGATTTGCCCGTTATCATCTTTTATCGGGCGCAGACCTTCAACAAAGTCCGTGTAATCCATAGACGGATGAAATTGAACAAACTCGATATTTTCCGCTTTATTTCCTGTCAGCTCATTCGCGATTTCGTGCGCTGCATAACTTTTCCCCGTTCCCGGAGCTCCTGTCAGAATGATTTGATGGGATTTCTTAAGTTTTTCCAAGCATTCTTGTTCTTTTGAATTTAATTCAACGTTTGTTTCATTGTTCATTGAGACTTTTTTCTTTTGTTCCAGATACATCTGTTCAAATTCTTGTCTGCGTTCTTCCGATAATTTATTGAATCCTTCGCGGACTTCTTCGCGTAATTTAAATATAGAACTCCCATCTTCACCTTTTTTTTTGGATGCTTTTCGGGCTACAAAAGGAAGATACCAATAAACATCTTTTCCTTTATTATCTGCAAACAAATGAATTTTGTCTTTAAATTTTGAGGAAAGTTCATAATTGAATTGAGTCATTCCACCACTATAAAAACCGCGAGATCTTCCGTATTCTTTTGCCAGTTCTGTATAAGAACATGGAGTGTTATATTTATAATAAAGCCATAAAGTTATCAAACCTATCGGTTTTTTGTCCTGAAAATATTTATCTTCTAAAATTTCTTTCCAATCGTCCGCAGTCAACCCCGTATCAAAATCTTCCGCCGGTGTCCATTCTGTTGCTTCAGTAGTTTCCATTGTTTATCTCCTCGTTTTGTTTTCCGTATCATACAAAAGTTTTACTACCCGATAAAACCTTTTTCAGCTATACGATATAGATACGTCAATTTATGACGGATGCAGACATCACTAGGCGTGATCGACAAATTTGCGCCAGTTTTCCGGTTTAATCACTTTGACGTGATCACCCCACGTGTAAAGATGCCAATCCATTTCCAGTCGTCCGCCGGCATGGAAGGTGACTGTTAACGTTCCATCTTCGTTTTCCACTACTTTTTGTGACGGGTGGAACACATATTTTTTTGCATCTTCGGCGACTTCGGCATCAAACAGCCATTCAACGTCAAACGGTTCTTCGTGAAACGCGCCGAAAGATTCCTCCGCATACTTCCGCAAGTCGAAATAGCCTTGTTCAAACACGGTGTCCGTCAGGATTTCAACTTTTTTGATGTTGCTTAAAATAAACGAGCGCATTGCGCCGGAAGCGTATCCGTTCGCATGCTTCGCGATCAGATAGTGATTCCTTTCACCGTATAACAAACCGTAAGGAATAAGGATGTTCCGGCTTCTTTTTCCGGTGGAGCGGCTGACATATTGAACCCGAATGTGATGATTTTCCAAAATCGCCTGACGGATAACTGATATGATAGCCGTGTTGATTTTCAATTTCGGCCCCGGTCTGCATATAAAGCCCTCGGCTTCCATTAAAACTTCGACGTCCGGTTCCAATCGGCGCATGACATCGGGTTTAACGTTGGCTTTGATTTTATCGGTCAGGCGTTCCAGCGTTTCGGTCTTGTCCGCCATATTGTTTTTCTCTAAAAGTGTTTTCAGTATTTCCAATAAAGCGACTTCCTCCGCCGAAAACTGAATGAAATCGCGCAAAGTGCCTTGCGGAATATACCAACGCTTAAAACCGTTGTCGTCCATTGTTTCTTTTGTCTGCGGAAAGCGGATTTTAATCATATCGCGCATTCGTTCCGCCGTGCGACGGGAAACGCCGAATTTCTCGCAGATATTGTTTAAAGAAACACCCTCGCGGTTCGCCTGCATCATTGTTGCCAATTCCAATAACTGTTCCGTTTTTTCGTATGCCATGTTGTTTTCCTTTCTGCTTTATCATAAGGATATGACAAATACTGACGGATGGAAAATGTATTTCTTTATCAGAGTGGCTTGATAAAGAATCAACTTGTGCATTTTTTGCACAAGTTCAAAAGGAAGGTGTTTGCGAAGTCAAACGACAAATTCCATACTATAATTTGGACATTGCTCTGGCGGTCGGGTATAGGGTGTCTTCCAAAGTCGCCACTCAATTTCGTAAATGGGCGACAAATGTTTTACATCTATACTTTTGCCGTCTTCGCCAATCCGAAAGACGACAGTTCCGTGAACCAGATATATCAAACATTCGGCGGACGGGATTGTTATCCGACTTTGGAAGAAAAAGCCGCTATGTTGCTGTATTTTGTGGTTAAGAATCACGGCGTTTCGGATTTATGGTTGCAATCCGTTGCTCGATTGAAGATAATATTTTCGGATTGATTAAGGACGAAAACGGTTGAAGAAACGGGTTGCAAAGAGGTTGCA
>ERZ779737.1171-NODE-1171-length-21401-cov-2.951841_pt1 | contig 21401 bp, 14 predicted proteins | sample MGYA00511889_ERZ779737 | MGnify/ENA primary metagenome ERZ779737 (study PRJEB29588, sample SAMEA2163575) | human gut metagenome | biome: human gut; feature: human-associated habitat; material: faeces | place: Denmark | collected 2008/2010 ...
TAATAAAACTACTAAACAAATTATACTACTCCATACTATTATTTTTTTCCTCATTACCACTCTCTCCTAAAATCAATATTAAGAATTACATTTCCAAAAACTCCATATCTCGGTGAAACAACAACCTTTATATAATAATAATTATCATTAATCATTTTTATATTTTCTTTATATGCATTCATATTTGACTCATCATCACCATTATCTTCCCATAATCCATCAATATCATATGCTTTTCTTATCAATTTTGATGAATAAACTTCAAAAAAAGTATCACAATTAGTTGTAGGACTTATTGCACTTATGGTATAGAATGAACTTCCAAATTTACTTCCTTCAGTTCTAGTAAATCTAAAATATCTAATATTGTCAGAAGCTGAATAATATATTTTATTATTTGTATAATCCTGAGGTTCATTTATCAAAACATCATAATTTATATTTGATTTATAAATATATCCTGTTTGTATATAATATACATTATTTTCACTCGTATCAGAATTATATTTAAAATTAATTAAACAAGAAGCATTTCCAGAATAATAAACATTGTTTTTTGAAATTCCATCACAATAATATATTATTTTATAATTATGGTCAAAAACTTTAATCCATGTTGCATTATTAGTTCCTATTCTTGTAAAATCAGCATTAGTTCTAATTGAAAGTACAATATCTTTATATATAGTATACTTAAATGCATATGAACTTGCACCATTAAAATCAGTATGACTATTATTGCTTAATTTTTCTAAAAAATTATACTCTAATTTAATATTTTTAAAATCTACACTATATAATCCATGATTAGTAAAAATATAAGTTTTACCATTAATAAATGTATCATTCAATTTATAATCATTAATTATAGTTGTCAAATCTACCCTATAACGTGCGTTTGACAAACCGAATTTTTCTTTAATATACTCAAAGTCAAATCCATTAGCCACAATCATATGATTATTAGTTTCAGCTGGTAAATACTCCGTCTTATCAATTAACTGACTGGAATCTTCAATTATATTATCTTTAGCTTTAACATTAAAACAATCATCAACCACAATTCCCTGACTTAAATCATATAATTTATCTAAAAATTCTTTTTCATATTTTTTATCAAGAATACCAACAATTAATTCTGCAATATCATAATATGCTGATGTATAATCATTCAAAGACATTATTTTTGAAAAAATGAACGATATCAAATCAAAATTAGATACTTTGGTATTTTTAGTCAAATCATAAACAATGCTAATTGTTGCATTTCTTACATAGGAATTTGAGCAAAAATTATTATTTTCATTTTTTAATTCATATGAATTAGAAAAATATCTCATTTCTAAATTTTCGGTTACGGTTTTTGACCTAACAACAATATCTTTATATGGATTAAAACCATAACTTTCCCACTCTGAAGCATCGTTTTTAAAATAACAATAATATTCACAATAATATCCGCCTAAAAAATCTGTTATGTAATTAATTATTTTATCATCGCTTTCCTCTTTTTTAATATCTGCATTTTGATTTATGTCATAATCAATTATTGTTACTTTTGAAAAATATTTTATATTTTTTTGATCATTCGATGATTCTGCTGTCGTATCAATAAAAAATTTATATTCCATACCATCATATTCATGATGACCAACCCAGTAAAAATAACTTTTAGGTACAAGATTAATGATATCATCATCATCCCTGTATTTTGTGTTTGCATTTTGAATATATTTTTTTACCAATGTATCACTATCTGTTAATAATCTTGCTTCTTCATATGCATTTAGATCATAACAGACAGGAACATCAACATCTCTTAAACCAGCTTTTTCATCATAAAATGCCCTTTCAATCAACTTTTTACCTTCATCAGATTCAAAGTTAATTTCAATTGCATTTGTAAATAATTTATTAAATTTAAGAGAATCAATTTTGCTTAAAAAAACATCATATTTGTCATTATCCAAATAAATTATTTTCAAATAAACATCATCAAATTTATCTTTTATACCCAAATCCAAACAATCATGGAATGAAATATCATATATATTCTGATTATCAATAATATTATCGTAAACATAAAAGTATGATCCATTATCTTTTGTTACTTTATACAAAATATAATCACCTATATCGATATCATTTGAAAAATCATTTTTCTTAAACGTTAATTTATGATTAGGCTCATCATAAAAATACGAAAAATCATCTTTAGAATCATATGCTTTCGCTATTTTTGGAGTTTTAAAATTATAAATCATTAATACAACTAAGAAACTCATTGCAACACAAATAATAATTTTTTTTATTAACTTTTTCATTACTGCTTCAACCTCTTTCTTCTTTTCAAATTTTCATTAAAATATTAAATCATATTATATTCATGTCATATTTTTTACCTCCCAAACTTTTATATTTCATTTTTTATATTTTAATAGCAGTTTGCTAATAAAATACTTAACAATTCTTTATTGAAACATTTTCTTTGTAATAAGACATTCCTTCATTAATAAAATATTCTTTTACAACATCACATGCACTTATATATTCATCTAAATGTTTCTTTACTAAGTCCTTATAATTATTAAGATATTCTTCTGTTATATCAATATTATTAGGATTATCAATATTAGTAATTGTGATATTATCATCAAATCTTTCACACGTAAATTCAATATTTACAACATTCTTAAATTTTGATTCATCATAAGGTAAATCATATCTAGAACCAGAATCAATATCAGATAGTTTATATAAATATTCAACATCATCAACATATCCATATTGTGTCTTAAAAGTCATATTTTTTTGCGATGGGTCAAATTCATAATGAATGATATTTCGAGGATTTTTATCATATAAAATTCTATTAATATCAGCTCCAAACATATGATATTTTCCATTCAATTTACAATCACTATAAGTAACATTTTCATTTTCAACATCATAAGTATTAAAAAACATTGTTGTGTAATGTAATGGTAAACTAACAATTTTTACATTTAAAGCTATACTATACAAATCCTCTAAATAACAATATTCACTATATAATTTTTTGCTGTTTGAACTATAAATGCCATAACTATAACCATTACTTATTATAGCTTTATAATTGGTATCTTTTGGACACCATGGTGTAATAAAATATTTGTTATTACTTAATGCTTCATCAGAAAATGTTCCATCATAAGTATGAAATGTATTGTAATTTCTTTCCGATGTATATCTTTTATCATTAAAATAATATCGATATTTTGGGTTATCACGATTATAACTATAGATAATCATTGCTGCAAGTACAGTAAGTACAACTAACCATATTATCATTACTCTTTTTTTCATTTTATTTCCCTCCTCGTATACCTATTTACTTAACAATTCTTTATTGAAACATTTTCTTTGTAATAAGACATTCCTTTATTAATAAAATATTCTTTTACATCATTAAGTACACTTATATATTCAGCTAAATGTTTCTTTACTAAGTCCTTATAATTATTAAGATATTCTTCTGTTATATCAATATTATTAGGATTATCAATATTAGTAATTGTGATATTATCATCAAATCTTTCACACGTAAATTCAATATTTACAACATTCTTAAATTTTGATTCATCATATGGAAAATCAATAAAATCTTTATCAAATTTAAAATATATATCACTTAAATAATTACTATCATCAACATATCCATATTGTGTCTTAAAAGTCATATTTTTTTGTGATGGATCAAATTCATAATGAATAATATTTTGTGGTTCATGCCAATCACTATAATTTTCAAGACCATACATATGATATTTGCCTGTCATTTTAGATGTATAATAACTTTCTAGTAAATTAAAATTAAAGTACATATAATATTCTTCAGTTCTAAATGGTTTTGTTACAAATTTTGCACGAAAATATATACTATACAAATCTTCTAAGTAACAATAATTGCTATAAAGTTTTTTATCTTTTACATATCCATAATTTCCGTCACCAGTTATTCTTTTATATGACATATCCTTCGGTGCCCAAGGTGTAATAAAATATTTATTAGCGTTTAAAGCCTCATCAGAAAAAGTACCATCATAAGAACGAAATGCATTATAACATCTTTCTGATGTATATTTTTCATCATTAATATAATACTTATATTTTGGCTTTTTATCGTTATATTGCCAAATACTTGATATAACCACTAATAAAACTACTAAACAAATTATACTACTCCATACTATTATTTTTTTCCTCATTGCAATCTCCTCTTTCATATTTTTTTCTTTTTCAACTGTAATCTAATGATAAAAAATATTTTATCTCTTTTCTAATTTCAGTATATATATTATCATTCAAAAAGTCAATAAAATTGCCTAACATGTCGTTTTTTTGGCCTAAGATGCAAAAAAGACCTATTTTTCAATAGATCTTTCATACATTTATTATTTTTTAATTGAAGCTAAATGAGCCTTTACCTCATTATATTTTTCTTCGTACATTGCTTTCTTATCTCGTTCAGCTTGAATCTTTGCCTCTGGTGCTTTATTAACAAAGTTAGGATTATTAAGCATATTATTACTTCTTAAAAGCTCACCCTCAAGCTTCTTAAGCTCACCCTCAAGCTTCTTAATAACTTCTTCAATATCAACTAAATCATTTGTTGGAATATAAATTGTTAAATCATTTAAGACTACAACAACCTGATTTTCAAGATTCGCTTTATCTATTGTAATTACAAGCTCATTAGGATTAGTGAACTTTAACAAATAAGGCTTAGCAGAATTTAGGATATCACATACCTCTTGTGATTTAGCCTCAAGACGAATATTAATTTTAGCTGATGGAGCCTTTGATGCTTTTGCACGTTCATTTCTTACGGCTGAAATAATTTCCATAACAATATTTAAGGAATTAATTGCCTCTTCATCATTAAAGGCCTCTTCTACAGTTGGCCAAGAAGAAATCGTAATTGATTCTTCCTTATGTGGAAGCGATTGATAAATCTCTTCTGTGATAAATGGAACAATTGGATGAAGCATCTTAATAATTTGCATTAAAACATAAACTAGTACATTTTGCGTAATGTTTTTATTTTCAGCGTCATCTGATTGTAAATCAACCTTAGAAATTTCAACATACCATGATGCAAAATCATTCCAAACGAAATTATATAAAGCTTTATTTCCTTCACCAAATTCATATTTATCAAAGTTATAATCAACCTCTTTGATAACCTGATTTAGACGAGCTAAAATCCAACGAGATGCTAAATTAAGCTTAGCATGCTTTAAATCAACCTCTTGATAACCCTCAATATTCATCATTACATAACGCGAAATATTCCAAACCTTGTTTAAATAATTCCAAGATGATTCAATCTTTGTTTCATCATAACGAAGATCTAGACCTGGAGATGAATTAGTATTTAAGAAATAACGTAAAGAGTCACAACCATATTTTTCAACGACATCAAATGGATCAACACCATTTCCTAATGATTTTGACATTTTTCTACCCTGAGGGTCACGAATTAATCCGTGAATTAAAATCTGCTTAAATGGTGCATGACCAGTAAATTCAATACCTTCAAATAGCATTCTTGAAACCCAGAAGAAAATAATATCATAGCCTGTAACAAGAACATCAGTTGGATAATATCTCTTTAGCATTTCTGTATTTTCAGGCCAGCCCATTGTTGAAAATGGCCATAAGGCTGATGAGAACCATGTATCAAGAACATCCTCATCCTGAGTCCAGCCTTCACCTGGGCATTTTTCACAAACCTTAGTTTCACCATTCTTATACCATGCTGGAATACGATGACCCCACCATAATTGACGAGAAATACACCAATCCTGAATATTAGTTAACCAATTTTTTAAGGTTCCATTAAATCTTTCAGGTACAAATTCATATTCTTTATTTTCAAGAACCTGACGAGCAAGAACATCCATCTTAACAAACCATTGCTTAGAAAGACGAGGCTCTACTACAACACCTGTACGTTCTGAGTGTCCAACAGAGTGAACAATCTTTTCAAGATGATCAAAAAGTCCACTTTCCTTTAAATCATTAATTAAAGCCTCACGACAAGCAAAACGATCCATTCCTTGGTATTTTCCAGCCATTTCATTCATTGTACCATCATCATTCATACAAAGAGGCATTGCTAAATTATGGCGACGACCAACCTCATAGTCATTAGGATCATGAGCAGGAGTACATTTAACACAGCCAGTACCAAATTCCATATCTACATATTCATCTGTAATAACAGGAATTTTAATTTCGGTACCAGGAATATAAACCTCTTTACCAACGATATCTTTAAATCTTTCATCCTTAGGATTAACCATAATTGCTTGGTCCGCAAACATAGTTTCAGGACGAGTGGTTGCGATCATTACATAACCAGAAGCGTCAACAAAAGGATATTTAAAATAATAGAAGGCACCCTCATCATCTTGATGAATTACTTCAATGTTAGATAAAGCTGTTTTAGCTTGACAATCCCAGTTAATAATTCTTTCACCTTGATAAATATAGCCTTTATTATATAAGGAAATGAAAACATAATTAACGGCCTTATTTAACCCCTCATCAAGAGTAAATCTTTCCTTTGTATAATCAAGAGAAAGACCAAGTGCTGCCCATTGCTTACGAATAATAGATGCATATTCATCCTTCCAAGCCCAAGCCTGCTCTAAGAACTTTTCACGACCAATGTCATAACGAGAAATTCCTTGATCCTTTAATCTTTTATCAACCTTTGCTTGCGTTGCAATACCAGCATGATCCATACCAGGAATCCATAAGGCATCATAGCCTTGCATACGCTTTCTTCTTATTATCATATCTTGAATAGATGTATCCCAGGCATGACCTAAATGTAGCTTTCCGGTCACATTTGGTGGTGGAATAACAATTGTAAATGGTTGTTTAGAGGTATCTCCAGCTTCAAAGAAACCACCTTTAAGCCAAAAATCATATTTTCCCTCTTCTACAGCCTTATGGTCGTATTTAGGACTTAAATTTTTCATTTTTATCATTCCTTTCAAATTCATCATTAGTTAAAGTATAAATCATACAATCAACCATATCACCATTATATAGACGCTTATAATGTCTAATAATACCATCATAATGGAAATTTAATGCTTCAATTACATGCTTTGAAGAAACATTTTCTATCATTGTAACACAGGTTAATATATCAATATTATAATGATTAAATAAATATGGAATAAATGTCCTTAAAGCCTCACTCATAAACCCTTTATGCCAAAAGGGAATATCTAGGGTAAAGCCTAGTTGAAATGAATCCGTAGATCTTCTTATTGGGTCAGTATAGAAATTTAAATCTCCAATAAGTTCACCTGTATTTTTCAATGTTATTGCATAATAATCATGTAGCATTAAAATATTTTGAAGACGATACTTCGCACTTTTTAGGTCAGGATAAGGTTTATAGCCAGCATAATATGCAAGCTCATGATTTGCTTTAAGCCTATAATAAGCATCTAAATCATTAATATTAAAATCTCTAATAATTAATCTTTTTGTTTCAAGATGCATTACATCACCACCTAAAAATAAAAAAAGACATCCTAAAAAAGGACGTCATAAACGCGGTACCACCTTTATTCTAGAATAAATTCTAGCTCTTAAGATCCTTAACGAGGATAAATCGAGGATAGCTACTAAACTCACAATCCCAGCTCCAAGACTACAATTTATAAACCCTTAACTATTTCCACCAACCATAGTTTCTCTAAAACGGAAGTATATAAATCCTTCTTTTCAAAGCTTTGTTATAATTTTACTTTTATTTTATAGCTTTGTCAATAGCCATTTTATTATAATATAAGTCAAAAAAGAACTAATGCTGTTTAGTCATTAATTCTAATATATAGCATATATCTAATGTTTCATCACTAATTGTAACACTATAATATGAATCATGTTCTTTTTGTTTATTAAAAGATACTACAAATAAATTAAAATGACGCCCCATTCTTATAGCATACATTCGGTAAAATTTACTTGTAATAAAGCCCTGACTAAATTCTTCAATCGAATCAAAATTATATCCCTTACTTGGTAGGTAATCAGGTGCATCATCAAGAGTAATATTTTCAACATAACCAAATTTAGTTAAAACCTTAAAAACATCATTTTGATTATAAGAAAGCTTAAGGCCTACATTCTCCTTAAGAAAATGTGAGGCCCACAAAAGCTTATCATTTAGATATTTTTCTTGATCCATGCTTCTTCTTAACTATCCTATAAGTTATATATGACGTTGCACCAACAATAACAACACTACCAAATGCTATACAACATACAAGACCTAAATTGTTATTACTTTCTAATGCTGATTTGGCCTGATTTACAATCGTTTCACACTTTGTCATATAATTTGAATCCTTAGGCTCAAACAAATAAACATTAGATGAATTATATAATGGATTTAGATAAAAAGGATACTTAGCTGTAAGATTGCCTAAAGTAACATTACGAGAAGGGTTTTCACTATCCTCATAATAAAGCTCATCCTTATTTTCAATATATAAATTAGCAACCGATTTTAAAGTTGGGCTATAGCCTACTGCAAGCGCATTTTCGAATGCATTTTGAGGATCAAGCATAAAATTAATAAATAAATTAGCAAGCTCTTCATTTTTAGTTGTAGTAGGAATTACCATTGAATCAAAGAAGGCTGCAGTTGTTTTAGGAACATAGACATTAAAGTCTAAGCCCTCAAGTCCATCACCCGAATTATTTTTATCAAGGCCTTCATCTAAGGCTAAATATAGAGCATCAAAGAAATCACCAAGCTGAGTAAATACCAAATCAAGATCACCCGTTGCGACCTTACGCTTTAGCTGGTCATCTCCCCAAACATCAAAGCTAGCTCCTTTTATTCCGGATACAACATCATTATCATTAAAGCTTTCCTCATTAGGATTAAAATTATTACTCATTAGATAACTTGCAACAGCCCAACGAGCCGTTGAATACATTCCCGTTTTAACATCAAAGTCATATAATGATTTATCAAATAAGGCTTTAAAATCATTTTGTTTTACAATTTCTTCAACCTCGCTATTCTTAGTTGAATAAATCATTGAATAAGCGCCCCAGAAATAAGGCATTGAATAGGTAATGGTTTCCTTCATATTAGCTTCTCTTAGCTTGGTAAGGTCATCATTAAACATTGTTTTATAATTATTAAGATTTTTAAGCTCTTGATTATTAACATCAATTTCCTTAAGAAGTCCTTCCTTATAAAGCTTTGTAACCATATAATCACCAGGTATTGCTACATCATAAGATGTAGTACCGGCCATTATTTTTTGATACATTGTCTCTGAGGAAGTTACCGTTTCTTCAATAACAATAGCATTATACTCCTGTTCAAATTTAGTAATAAGCTCTTGATTAATATATTCACCCCAATTTAGTAAATATAGGGTATTAGCATTACCACCACTACTTAAAGCAATACACGCAAAAATAGTAAAAAGAATTATAATTGAGCCAATAATTGATATTTTTTTCATTATTTAGCCACCTTCTTCTTTCCTTTTTTACTTGTTTTAATAGAAATAAATAAAACAATCGCAAGTGTTATCATTGTAAGTAGGGCATTATACGCATAAGAACCAGCCGAGAAATTTTTCTTAGTATATGAATTATAAACATAATTAGAAAAATTATAGAAGCCATTACCTTGCGTAAAGTAAGAAATTACGAAATCATCAATTGATAAAGTAAAGGCTAAAAGTGCTCCTGTCATAATAGCAGTTTGAAGAGAAGGTATAATAACCTTAAATAGGCTCTTTATCGGTGAGCATCCTAAATCCTGAGCTGCCTCAAATAAAGATTCATCAGTTTGTTGAAGCTTAGGAAGAACCATCATAATAACATATGGGGTTGTAAAAAAGACATGTGCAATTAGCATTGTTGGAAAACCAAATACATGAGGAATAATAGGCAATAATAATGAGAATATTATCATTATTGATACACCTGTTACAATCTCCGATTGCATCATAGGCATTTCATTTAAGAAATTCATGGCCTTTTTAGCTTTACCTGTTAAAGCATTAATACCAATAGATGAAAACAAGCCTAATGTTGTCGCTATTGCTGTTGCCCAAAATGAAACTAAAAGAGAATCTAAAATATTACGATACAATTTAGCATTTGTAAAAATTTCCTTATAATTTTTAAAGGTAAATTTGCCAAAATGAAGGGCTTGCATTGCATTTGCATCAGAGTTAAATGACTGATAAATAATTACAAATACTGGAATATACATTAACATGAGGGCAATAACGACAAATACTGTTTTAAAAATTAGAGGAAGATATTTTCTAATACCTGTAGCTTCTATCATAGTATACCATCCTCCTTCTTTGTTTTACCAAGGACAATAAGAACGAAAATAATAATAACAGAAACAAAAATAGATAATAATGATCCTAAATTATAATTATTAGCTGTCTTAAACATATTTTCAATAATATTACCAATCATATTAACCTTACCATCACCAATAATAGCTGATATTGCAAAGCCTGTAGCAGCAGGAAGGAATACCATAATCATACCAGAAATCGCACCATCAAGTGATAAAGGAAGTGTAACCTTAAAGAATGTCTTCCAAGCAGGAACGCCTAAATCCTTTGAGGCTTCAATCAAAGAACGATCAAGCTTTTCTAAAATTGTATAAATTGGAAAAATCATAAACGGTAAATAGGTTGTAACTGTTACAAAAATAACGGCACCCTTACTACCAATTAGACTAAGACCTGATAATAAATCAGATGAAAATAACTTATACCATGATAGTATTCTTAGCATGGAATTACACCACATTGGTAAAATCATACACAAAAGGATTAAAACCTTATGCTTTAAATTAGAAAATGAGATAAAATAGGCTACCGGATAACCAATTAGTAAACAAATAATAGTTGTCCAAAAGGCGATTACTAAGGAATTCCATAAAGCCTCCCAATAGGCAAAATCGGTAAGCTCCTTATAATTCTTCATTGTTAGTGTAGCACCATTCAAGCTCATTCCGTCGGATTGTAAAAAAGTTAATGCAAACATTAATACAAGCGGTAAAACCACAAGTATTATTAGCCAAACGAAATAAGGGATTGATAAACACTTAAATCTTTTCATATTAATCCTCAGACTTCATCATATGAATTTCATAAGAATCAATCTTTAAGCCAATTCGTTGTCCGACCTCAACGTTTTGGTAATCTTCAACAAGCAAATCCATTCCTTCACACAAAACATGCATTTCAAAATGAATACCTGTAAATACTGATTTTGTTACTACACCCTGTAAAATAGCACTATCAGGGTCATCTAAAACTAAATCAAAATCTTCAGGTCTTATAACTGCATTAACATGCTCACCTGGTTCAAATGTTGTAATATAAGTATCAAAATCTGCGCCAAGAAAATTAAAGACATTCTCGCCAATAAAGCTACCTTCAAGAATATTAGCTCCATCATAGTTAGCAAGAATTTTTTCCTTCTTTTCCGTAATAGACTCAACGTAAATATTATTTGGTGAGATTGTAAAGCCAATTTCATCACCTACAGAAAACTTATCCTCTGATGAAACATGAATAACTGTACCATTAACTTCAACATCCATAATATAGGAATTAACCTGGAATTTGACTGACCTTACATGACCAATTAATTTAGCAGACTCAAGTGGAGCAACGTCAAAATCTTCCTTTTCAACAATTATATAAACTTTATCTCCGACTTCAAGGTCTAAGGAAGAAACCTTAAATGTTTTATTAAGCATTGTAAGTCTTCTTTTATCAGAATATACACCAGGAATAATATTAGCCTCACCAATAAATGATGCAACAAAGCGATTAGTTGGTGTATTATAAATATCTTCAGGACGGCCAATCTGCTGAATTTTACCACCATTCATTACAATAATTGTATCAGACATAACCATAGCTTCTTCTTGATCATGAGTAACAAAAATAAAGGTAATACCTAGTTTTTGTTGAAGCTCCTTAAGCTCAAGACGCATCTTCTTACGAAGCTTTAAATCTAAAGCTGAAAGTGGTTCATCTAAAAGAAGAATACGAGGCTTATTAACAATTGCTCTTGCAATAGCAATTCTTTGCATCTGTCCACCAGATAATTGATTAATTTGACGCTTTTCATAGCCTTCAAGATTAACAAGCTTTAAAGCCTTTGTAACTTCATTTTTAATTACTTCTTCTTTAAACTGACGCTTTGAAATACGATTTAACATTTTTTGATAGACATCAAGCTCTGCAGTATCCTCTAGCATCATTTTAGCTGTATCCTTATAAGAATCACCCTTAAGCTTTACTGCAACATCATGACGAACAATAATTTCTTCAAGAAGCTCTTTATAATTATGAGCCTTAGCTTGCTCCTTTGTAATTTCCTTTAATTCTTCTTTAATACTTTCTGTTACAGATAAATCCTTAAAATATTCAATTGCAGCTTTTTTTACATCTCGAGGTCTATCAAATTTAGCAAGATACTTGATAACATTATCAACCTCTTCCTCATCAAAGCCATATTCCTCCATCATTTCCATAACGCCAAGGTCATAAACATTTGAATAGACATTGTTTCTTAAACCAAACGCAACATTATCATAAATGTTTAAATGAGGAAACAAAGCATAGCGTTGGAAAACTGTATTAATGGGTCTTTTATGACTTGGTAGCATACCAATTTCTTCTCCATCAAGTAACAGCTGACCTTCCTGCATTGTTTCAAATCCACCAATGATACGTAAAGATGTTGTCTTTCCACATCCAGATGGACCAAGTAATGTAACGAATTCATTTTCGTTAATCGACATATCGAAATCTTCAAGTATTACGTTATCTCCGTATGCCTTTCTGATTCCCTTAAGTTCAACTAAAGTACGGGCCATTTCTTTCTCCTAATAATATAATATTTTTTTGGTTTTTAATAATACTTTTTTGGGGTATTCTATATAACTAGCACAATAATAGCATAAACATATTTCAAAGTAAACATTAAAATTATAAAATATTTTTTAAGTCTTTTTAATTAATGAAACTTAAGTGAAATATCAAGAGCCTTTGATGCATAGGTTAGGGACCCTACCGAAATAAAATCAACCCCTAAAGCTGCAACGCTCTTAACACGCTCAAGACTCATATTTCCTGAGGCTTCAAGTCTTTTTTGCTTATTATTTAATTTAACACATAAAGCCATTAGTTCATTTGACATATTATCAAGCATAATAATATCTGCTCTTGTAGCTAAAGCTTCCTTAAATTGTTCAAGTGTTTCTACTTCAACTTCAACGGTTAAATTAGTTTTTGCTTTAGCAAGACTAACCGCCTTAGTAATTGAACCAACTGCATCAATATGATTATCCTTTATTAAAACCATATCTGATAAAGAATAACGATGATTAAAGCCACCACCATCTCTTACCGCTTGACGTTCAAGAATCCTAAGATTTGGAGTTGTTTTTCTTGTATCTAGAATTTTTGTTTCTGTTTCAATTTCACTTACAAAATTATGAGTATTAGTTGCGATACCTGACATTCTTTGCATAATATTTAGGCTTAATCTTTCAGCTTTAAGAATTGTTTTAGTATCACCATCAACTACACCAATAATATCACCTTTATTAATATAATCGCCATCTTTAAAATTAAACTCAAGCTTATAGCTTCCGCCTACTTGCTTAAAAACTTCTTTTGCAACCTCAAGTCCTGAAATAATTCCACTTTCTTTAGCAATAAACTTAGCATGAGACTGGTGCCCATCCTCAATTAAACTATCAGTTGTAACATCACCATTTGGCATATCCTCCTTAAGAGCACTTTTTATAATATCAATAATTTCTTCCTGCATAATATTTAGTCTAGACGGAAATGACAGCCTAGAGACTCCTTTCTTTCAATGGCAGCATCAATAATTAGCATTGCAACTGTTGCCATATTTAATGTTTCATAATAATATCTTGAAAATACCTTAATTTTCTTTAGATTATTTAAGTGATTAGAAATAATTTTTTTAGCTAATAATAAGCCTTCTTCTTTACGTACAATAAAAACATACTTTGACATTGTATCTCTTATATCAACTCTAATATCCTTAAAATTATAAGGCTCATGAGTAAATTCTAAATCCGGTAAAACAATATCAATCTTGCTAAAATCAGTTGATTCATTAATATCCTTAGCAACTCTTGATCCAAAAACAACACATTCTAGTAAAGAATTTGAAGCTAAACGATTGGCCCCATGTACACCTGTACGAGCACATTCACCAACAGCGTATAAATTTTCCATAGAAGTTTTTCCATTGATATCCGTTTTAATTCCACCACATAAGAAATGCTCAACAGGGCAAACAGGAATATAATCAACAGACATATCTATACCATGTTCTAGACAATGCTTATAAATAGTTGGAAATCTTTTCATTAAAAATTCTTTGCTTTTATGAGTAATATCAAGATATACATGATCAGACCACGTATCAAACATTTCTCTATAAATAGCTTGCGAAACTACATCTCTTGGGGCAAGCTCCATTCTTTCCTTATCATACTTAGCCATAAAGCGTTCGCCCTTAATATTTCTTAAAATAGCCCCTTCACCACGTACAGCTTCTGAAATTAAAAAGGCTTGTCCCGTTTTATCCTCTTCATAAAAGCCGGTTGGATGGAACTGAACAAATTCCATATCTTCAATTTTAACATTAGCACGCTTACACAAAGCAATACCATCACCACAAGCAATCTTATCATTGGTTGTATTTTTATAAATACCACCAATTCCACCAGTTGCTATAACAATCTTATTAGCTAAAACATATACCTCTTCATTGTTTTTATTAATAACAATTACACCTAGGGCCTTATTAGTATTTTCAAGAATTTCAATTGCCATTTCATCCTCAAAAACACTAATATTTGTTCTTCCCTCTAAAGTTTTGCGTAAATCCCTCATAACATGAGCACCAGTATCGTCACCACCAGCATGTAAAATACGACGTGATCGATGGCCACCCTCAAGAGTACGAACAAGCTCACCATTTTCATTTTTATCAAAATTAACGCCTAGATTTAAAAGATTTTCTATATTTTGGGGTGCTTCATCAACTAAAATTCGCGTAGCCTCTTTATCATTATGATATCCACCTGCCCTTAAAGTATCTTCAAAATGCTCTTCCATTTGCTTAGGCGAAAAAATGGTTTCAGCCGCAATTCCACCTTGAGCTAAATTAGATGAACCTACATCAATCTTATCCTTAATGAATAAACCGATTTTTAAATCTGACCTAATATTTAAAGCTGTGTAGATTCCGGCAAGACCTCCTCCAAGTACAATAACATCAAATTGCTTTATTTCTTTCATACTATACCTCTTTATAATCAATAATGTCCTTATTAACCTCAATAATTCCCTTATCACTTAAAATATCAATAACACGGTCAAAATAAACCTTCGTTTGACTTGAACCCTTAGGATAACCAACTAAAGTATTAAACTCACTATATAAAATTCTTTTACTAGTTGTTTTTACATGCTTTATAACCCTTTTGAACCCATCTTCAAGCTCTTCAACATAAATTCCATCAATTCTAGGGTAGTATAAATCCGATTTATACATTCTAAAATCAACGCCATATAAATCACTAGGCTTTAAGACAAAGCCAATTACCTTATGAAGCCCATTTTCGCTGATAATCTTGTCAAGTTCTACTTCCATTTCATGTTCAAGATTTAAAGTCAGCCTACTTTTCCCATACATTGGTAAAATCAGTTTTTTCAAATCTAAAATTCGAATGGGTGCAAGCTCGTAAATAATCTTTAAAATAGCGTCTTCCTTACTATGCTCATTATGAATTGCATCAGTAATAATTTTTAAAGCATCCGGATATGACATAAATAAAGAATCAATCGTAATGGAATTACTACTATCTTCACATTCATAATCCACATCATTATAGCACTCTTCATGATTTTCTTCACCATGAGCTAAAATATTTATGATTTCATTATGATATAGTTCTGGATTTTTATAATAAGAAAGACTCCAAACATGATATAAAGACCAGCCTCTTAAGCTTAAAGCGTTATCAATTAAAGAATTCCTGTCCTTAACTGTTTTAAGATGCTGATAATTTTCACCATCCGTTAAAATTCCTAAAATAACATGCTTAGGATCATTAGGATCTAGGACCGCTAAATCAATTTTATAGCCTGAATAACCAATATTTCTAACCGTTTTATATTCATGCTCTTCTAAAAATCTAGCAATTGAGGAAATCATACCATTATCAGTTTGATTTTCTTTAAATTCTGAAGATTTAATATTACTTGCAAAAGCAATATAATCATGAAGCATTATAACTCCCTTATTGGTTGTTTTAGCCAAATTAAACATATCTGGGGAAAGTGATGTTGCAAGAATTACTCTTTCCTTAGCACGAGTTATTGCAACATTTAAACGTCTGTAGCCTCCATCTTTATTAATCGGACCAAAGTTAAGACTAAGCTTACCAGTTGAATCAGGACCAAAGGTTGAAGAAATAATAATTATATCTCTTTCATCACCCTGAACAGACTCAAGGTTTTTAACAAAAAATGGTTCTTCCCTCTCTTCACTGAAAAATTCCTCACAATCTTGATTTTTTAATCTTTCACGATGAATTAATCTTTCAATGTATGACTGTTGTGCCATATTGAAGGTAACGACACCTAATGATTTTGCAGGATTATTTTTAGCAATTTCCATTACAAGATCAACAACTCTTCTACCTTCAGCCTCGTTTATTCTCTTACCATGAATATATAATCCGTTTGGTACAAACTCATAATGAAGGCCAAGATGATCGTTTTTAATACAGCTTGGAAAAGTTGTAAGATCATGATATATTTCTTTATTAGAAAATGTAATAAGTGATTCATCTTTCGATCTATAATGCCATTTAAGCATAATTTTAGGAAGACTTGTCAAAGCTTCATCAAGAATTGATTCATAAACCTCATATTCTGCCTCTTCATCATCTTCATCATCAAATGACATATCAAAGAATGATGTTGGAGGTAGCTGCTCATTATCACCAACAATAATAATTTGATTTGCCCTATACATAGCACCAACAGCATTTTCACTTGTGATTTGTGACGCCTCATCAAAAATAACACAATCAAAATGGAAAGTATCACTGTCAAGGTAGGTCGCAACGCTTAAAGGTGACATCATAAAAATAGGTTTTAAATTCATTAATATAGTTGGAATTTCTTTAAATAAAATTCTTAAGGTTTTAAGCTTTCTTTTCTTATTAGCCTCTGATAATAATGTCTTAACCTCAAGATTTGAAGCCATAACCGAATTAAGCTCTGGCCATGATTTAGTAACCTGCTCTTTAATCTTTATCTTTGAAATTTCCTTCATTTTGCCATCAATTTCTTGATATTTAGCAATAATATTATTCAAATATGCACCAGAATAAATATCAAGACGAGAGTTATTGCCTAAATATTCATTTAAGCAAAGCTCATAATAATGTTTTAAAAAGGCATTTTTATAATCATCCGGCTTAATATTAAGCTTTAAGCATTCCTTTTTAAAGGAGCTAATTCTTTTATCCAACCGTTGATATGAATTAATAAAGTCAATATATTCATATATTCTATCAAAATAAATATAAGCCATATTTAATCTTTGATTTAAAATAAGAGGATTTTCCTCCTTCAAATCATAATCAAAATAATCATTTAATTCATCAATAGAATTTTCAATTTCTTCTTTAATATTTTTTATTTTATTTACTAATAAAATTAAATACGCTTCATTTTCAGGCTTTTTAAGTAATTCAAGAAAATCCTTATAAGAAGAAACACTAATACTCTTTGTACCATCATCATATATTTTAAGGGCGTATAAAAGACGATTTAATTCATAAAAATCTGTTAAGGTGCCAAAATATAATTCTGGTAGCTTTTCCGCAAGAGTGATATCAATTCTTTTGGCCTCTAAATAGCCATCCTTATATTCCTTAAGCTTTTTCAAATCCTCTATTTCTTCTTCATATTTCATATTTTTAGGATTTAATAAATAGCCTTCAAGTAAAGTATCGAGTTTTTTATAGCCAAACATTCTTTTAACCTTTGACTGATACTCATGCATCTCCTTATAGATAGTATCAATATCAAGATCAAGAAAACTAAGCTTATATTTTTTAATCAAATAATCACGTAATTCTTTATTTTTATCGTATATTTTTTCAAGTTTAACAGATGTTTCATATAATTGACTTGGATTTGCAAGCTCTAAATAAGTAGGAGCTACATCCTTTAATATTAAGGCAGCTTCCATAAAAGAAACAATTTCATCAATATTCTTAATATCATTAATCTCTATATTAAATTTATTTTTGGTATCCTTTAAAATATCCATAAGACGACCCAAAATATTACGTGATTTAATAATCTTATCCTTTAAGGATGCTTCATCTTTTTTAGTAAGCTTATTTCGATTAAAAAGATAAAAAGGATGAGACTTAGGGTCATCACCAAGACGCTTTGATACGGCTGAGAAAATTTCAATTTGCTCTATATATTCATCAATCATTTTATTTGTAATCAAAAGAGGATTTTCTAAGGTAAAGCTCATTGAGGTAATTCTGCTTAAACCTGAAATTTTTGATACTAAATCATATATACTCATATTGATAGGTTCAATCTTTGTTAATATTTCTTCTAAATATTGATTCATTTTCATCATTAAGTTTTCATCTGTTGCCATATCATCACGAGCTTTATCAGAAACCTTAATACGATTATTTTGAACAGAATTTAAATTATCGTAAATTCTTTTTACAATATCCTTTTTATTAGCCTTTGTGTCAAACAAAGGAAGAGCATACATATCCAAACTACATTTTTTTAAGTTCCTATAAACAACCTCAAGAGCAGACTTCTTCTCACAAACAAATAAAACTTTTTTATTTTTAGCAATTAATTCAGCCAACATATTAGTGATTGTTTGACTTTTTCCCGTACCTGGTGGTCCTTGTAAAACAAAACTCAAACCTTCTTTAGCATAATAAATAGCCTTATATTGACTTGAATCTGCAGCTAATACCTGATTTTGTTCCTCAAGTCCCTCTGCTTTATCTAAATTAACTTCATCAAGTTTTATATTTTGATTTAAGGTTGTATCCAAGCCTACAAGAGCTCTTACAACTGGGCTTTTAGTAATTTTATCTTCGTTATTTAATATATCTTGATACATCATTATCTTTGAAAATGAAAACAACCCAATATAAACACTATTAATTACCTTAAAATTAAGTTTAGCTACTTTGGCATTAACAGATGTTAAATATTTTTTTAACTCCTCACCATCTAGTCTTCCTAAATCTATTTTGTAATCAAGTTTAAATTTATGAACAATATTGTCATTAATAATAAAATCATCGTCAAGCGGACGAACTTTAAAAGGATCAGCAACTGAACGTTGACTTATTTCAATAGGTACTAAAGCTAATGGTGCCAAAAACTCTTGTCCATCTTCAATATACGATAAAAAACCAAAAGCCATATAAAGAGCATTTACTCCATTTTCTTCATAATATAAGCGACCCTTTTTACTTAAATTATTTAAAACATAATTAAGACGTTGATAGATAGTTGTCGAATATAAATAATTTTTCTTAGGATTTGGCTTAAATCGTTTTCTTATTTCATTAATTTCTGAAATTTCATATCTATCCTTATAATAAATTGTTTTACCTAAAGCATTAGTTAGCTTTTGATCTAATGATTCTTCAAAGGCTCCATCAAAATCTCCAACTGTATCAAACAATTTAGCAAATTCATATGAGTTTGAATCCATAAAATCATCATATAACTTATAAAAATCATCCGCAATAATTTCAACTGTCGACGCTATTGATTTTCTAAAATTAATTAATCTATTTCTTTTACCAACGTCTAAAAGCCTTCTTTTCCATTTTGTAAGCTTCTTTTTCAACGCCATCACTTCCTTATCATTTATTATAACCAGCTTATTTACTATTACCCTTCAAAATATCAATTTCTTCTTTTGTCAATAAGCGATATTGACCTAGATTTAAGGTATTATCAAGTGTAATATCACCAAAGCCAACTCGCTTTAAATAAGTAACTTTCATATTCAATGCCTCAAGCATTCTTTTGACCTGATGATATTTTCCTTCATGAATATAAATATAAGCTTCATTTTCTTTGATAATTTCAAAACGAGCCGGTAAAGTTTTATAACCATCATCTAAAATTATACCTTCTTCAAAATTATGCTGATATTCTTCCTGATAAATACCATCAAAGGTTAAATAATATTTTTTCCAAACATGATATTTTGGCGACAATAGGCGGTGTGCTAAAGCTCCATCATTTGTAATTATTAGCAGTCCCTCTGTATCAATATCGAGTCTTCCGACAGGAAAAACTGACATTTTAGCATATTCAGGCATCAAATCAATTACCGTTTTGTACCTTGGATCAAAGGTAGCTGAAATAACGTCTTTTGGTTTGTTAAGCATAATATATACAAATTCATTATATTCAATAACGCCACCATCAAAGGTAATTTCATCATCTAAAGGTGATACCTTAAAATCATCCTTATAAATCGTTTCTCCATTTACCATAAAATAGCCCTTACGAATATATTCTTTAACCTCTTTTCGAGATCCATAATTTAAATGTGAAAGAATTTTATCTAAACGTTCCATATATAAACCTCAATTCATAAAATTGCATTATCTATTATACTTTAAAATAAGCTTAAATGAAATAAGAAAGAAGAAAAAAAGGCTAAAATTGCCTTTTATAAATTAAATTAATATACTTTGCTAATTTATTACATCTTTTGAATTTCATCAGTTGTAAGACCTGTAGCTTCTTCAATTTCTAAGGTTGTTTTCCCTAGCGATTTTAATAATTTAGCATAAGATATAAGTTTTTCTTGTTGATTCAATAGTTGCTCGTCCTTTTGAAATAGTTGCTCCTGTTGATTCAATAGTTGCTCGTCCTTTTGAGATAGTTGAGCATCCTTTTGAGATAGTAACTCTTTTTGAGCTTGAAGTTCCCTCTCATTTTGAGCTTTAACCCATCTTTCATTTATTTGCTTCCACTCAGCTTCAAAGGCTTGTCTTTTTCTTTCTTCATCGCTATTAAAGGCTTCTACTTGTTTTCCTAGCATTCTCATTAATAAGTCACCATCCTTTTGAAGTTCTTCTGCGTTTTTGTCAAAACATTTCAAAAACTTTTTGTATCTTTCAAAACGTACTTTTCCTAGCTTCATTTTATCATTTTTAACATTAGATTGCA
>ERZ779737.1174-NODE-1174-length-21377-cov-6.758137_pt1 | contig 21377 bp, 18 predicted proteins | sample MGYA00511889_ERZ779737 | MGnify/ENA primary metagenome ERZ779737 (study PRJEB29588, sample SAMEA2163575) | human gut metagenome | biome: human gut; feature: human-associated habitat; material: faeces | place: Denmark | collected 2008/2010 ...
AGTCTCTATGTCTATCTTTTTGAATTGAATTTGCGCAACTTATTATACGTTATCAGGAAAATATGCAAATCTCTATAATTGTTTACTATTTATCTAATGATATCATATTGGAATTTCCGCAAAATTCCAATTGGAATTTATCAATATATTATAGAGCAATAGCTCCGTATGTTTTACACGGAAAAATAAAAAGAGCATTATATTTAGATGCAGATATTCTTTGCTTAGGCAATTTAAACGATTTATTTATTATGAATCTGCCTAGTGTTGTTGGTGTTGTTGAAGATGGATTAGGCAGAAAATCTAAGAAAAAGTTATTATTAGGTTTGGGGATTCCTTCTCATGAAAATTATTTTAATTCCGGCGTGATGCTTATAGATATAGATAGGTATGTTGAAGAAGACATTTTAACGAAATTTATTGATTGTATAAATAAAAATGCTGATAAACTGAAAATGTACGATCAAGATGCTTTTAATATAATATTGGGTAAAGAAGTTTACTATTTAGATAAAATTTATAATTTACAAACTTTTATGCCGGTAGAAAATAAAAAGATAGTGTTTCTTCATTTTATCGGTTCGCTAAAGCCATGGTTTTTAAATGTAAATCGCCTAGGCAGTGATAAGTGGAAGGAGTTTTATCAAAAATCTCCCTGGTGCAATATACAATTAACTGATAAGCAAAATTTAGAATTTCACGATTATCGAATGATTAGCAAATACCTGTGGAGAAATGAAGAGTATCAGGATTCTATCATATGGTATCTCAAATACTTGAAAAAAAAATTGGGGTGTTAAATTAGTTTTGATGTAAGCTTTTATAGCGAGCGTATTGAAGAATACGAGTATTAGAAGTATTTATATTGCAGCATAGGAGAAATTTTAACATAGAAATAACAGCAAGAAAATTCATTAAATTTTATGAGTAACTTGTAGAAACAACTAATAGGAGACGATTTTTGATGGATTTGTCTAATGTAAACAATATACAAAAAATAATGGCGATAGCAATGGGGATAGCTTTGTGCCTGCAAAGGTTATCAATGGCAATCGGCAGTATATGTTGGGGTGTAGCAATAGCTTGTTTCTTGTATTTGCTGTTTGCTGCATATAAAATGGGTACTTTAAAAGCAAAGATTGAAGCTTATAAACCATATTATAAGGTGATTTTGCTGATGTGGTTATGCTTTTTACCGACGGTCATTTTTGCGCCTGATTTAAAAACATCTATAAAAACATTTATTGAAATGTGGATATATCGTTTGATGCCGTTTTTTATGGTGACTTTGTTTTTGCAAAACAAAAAATATCTGGCAAAAATTGCAGTTGCTTTTATTATTGCAACAAGCTTGGATAGTTTGGTTGCATTAGCGCAGGTTCTTTTGGGAATGACCAGTAGAGGTTGGGGATTTGGCGGCCATATGCTGAATCTGGCATCATTGCTTTGTATAATGATACCAATGCTCTTGATTATAATTATGGATGATAGCTTTTCTATAAAAGCTAAAAATATAGCTAAAGCTGCAATTTTATGTTGTGTATTAGGCTTGATAGCCGGTAAGAGCAGAGGTGCTTGGTTGACTTTGACTATTGCTTTGCCGCTCGTCTCATTTAGATATATTTTTAAGAGCAAAAAAAATCTTACGATTGCACTGGCGATAGTTTTGATTATTGTTGGTTCTATTGCTTCTTCTCAAGAATATAGGCAAAGAGCAATGTCTATCTCCAATATAACCACGGATATTTCTAATGCGGATAGAATTAGAGTATGGGAATCTGCATTTTATATGATAAAAGATAACCCAATTGCAGGTGTTGGCTTAGGCGAGTTTAGAAAGATATATAATTCAGGATATAGAACAAAAGAAACTGTTCAAGATATGGTGCATTCTCACAATAATATAATTCAAATATGGGCTGAAACAGGAACAATTGGTATATTTGGCTTTTTGTATATGTCTTTGTACATTTTGATAGCAAATTTTAGAGAATGGTGTGTAAGCAAAAGTCCTTATTCGTTGATGATATGGGGCTCATGGTTTGGATTTATGATCTTTGGCATGTTTGACTTAATTATTGACCATGCTGCTATTACTAAGGTTTGGTGGTTTGTGTTAGCAATGCTCCTTTATTTAAAAAATTGTAAGAAAGATAATGGAGTACAGGGGTAAAAAATCAGTATAGCGGAATTCTGGTTGTATGATGACTTTGGATAAAGAAGTTTGTGCATACGGTGGAATTCCGCAAAATTCTTTAGCTATACTTTTTTTGAGTTTTGTTACGTTATGTTTTAGTGTGGCCAATTTAAGGTTTAATCTTTTTCAATTGTGTTGATGTCAGTCTATAGATTAACATTTGATCGTAGATATTTGATGCATGTGAATATCGTATGTTGACTAGATTTGTAGGCTAGGTGTATAATTTTTATAGACAATAAAGGAGTAAATGAATCATAAGACAATATAAAACAACAACAATTAAATATAACAAAAATTCATTCAATGGTTGCTGCGATAACAACTATTATTCTTAAAGGGAGCATGGATGTGTATAAGAATAACCAAAAAATCGTTTTAATTTTTTTATTTGTATTGCTGGATTATCTGGCGATTGTGGCAGCGGAGCAGAGCGCAGTTTTTTTGCGCAATTTTTTCTTTAACGCAACAAGTTTGCATATTTCCTGGTTGAATTTCTGGGTAGTATTCCCAGTTCTTTATATGGTATTTTTTAATATGCGTCAGCTTTACAGCCGACGGATGCCTTTTTACAAAGAGGTTGAGCAGATTTTTCATTCCTGCCTGTATGGTACGGCAGCATTGGTATTTGTGCTTTATGTAGCGCAAATTGCGGAAAGGACCAGCAGGCTTTTTGTATTGCTTTTTGCCGTTTTGGTTTTCCTGTTTATTGCTATCCTGCGTTATGCAACTAAGAAGTACCTGATAAAAAAACAGCTGTTGCAGATTCCGGTGCTGATTATAGGCGCCGGCAAAACGGCAGAGCTGCTTGCGCAGGCAATTAGCAGTGACGTTGGCATGGGTTATAAGATTGTCGGCCTGTTAGAGGATAACAAGGTACAGCATGGTATTTTGGACCGATATCCGGTATTGGGAGGCTTTGCTGATGCCGAAAAGGTTATTGCCCAAACCGGTGTGAAGCGCGTGTTTATTGCTGCGCCGGGTTTGCGGGATGAGGCTTTGGGTTTGCTGATTTACCGAATTCAGCCTTTAGTGGAAAACATCGGTGTAGTTCCGAACTTTGTTGGTATACCGACGGGCGGTTTGGAAATTGAGAGCCTGTTTAATGAGAAGCTGGTTGTGCTGCGCTTGAAGAATAATTTGGCAAGACCGTTTAACAGAATGCTGAAAACTGTATTTGACTATACGCTGACAATTATCGGTACAATTGCGATTTCACCGATTTTGCTGTTTATCGCTGTTTGGATTTATAAGGACAGCCCCGGCCCCATAATTTTTAAGCATATCCGTATCGGTAAGGACGGCAAGCCGTTTCCTTGCTACAAATTCCGCAGTATGTGTGTGGATGCCAAAGAAAAGCTGGCAGAGCTTTTGGCTAAAGATCCTGCGGCGCGTGAAGAATGGGAACGTGATTTTAAGCTTAAAAATGACCCGCGTATTACAAAAAGCGGTGCTTTCCTGCGTAAGACCAGCCTTGATGAGCTGCCGCAGATTTTTAACGTGCTGAAGGGTGAAATGAGCCTTGTCGGACCAAGGCCTATTATTCAGGAGGAGTTGGAGCGTTACGGCGAATATGTGGGCGATTACCTGATGGTGAAGCCTGGTATTACCGGCATGTGGCAGGTGAGCGGACGCAGTGATATCGAATATCGCGAGCGCGTGCTGCTTGACAGCTGGTATGTGCGCAATTGGAGCGTGTGGATTGATATTGTGATGCTGTTTAAGACTTTTGCTGTTGTGGCGATGAGAAAGGGTGCGTATTGATGAAGTATGATTATCTGGTAGTTGGCAGTGGCTTGTTTGGTGCTGTTTTTGCACACCAAGCAAAGGAAAAAGGCAAAAAAGTGCTTGTGATAGACAAGCGCCCTAACATTGCCGGCAACGTTTATACAAAAGAAATAGAGGGTATTAATGTACATATCTATGGTGCGCATATTTTCCACACAAATTTGAAGCATGTGTGGGATTATGTTACCAAGTTTGCCGAATTCAACCGTTTTACTAATTCGCCTGTAGCTAATTATCATGGCGAGCTTTACAGTTTGCCTTTTAACATGTATACGTTTAATAAAATGTGGGGCGTGGTAACACCTGAGGAGGCTGCTGCGAAGATTGAAGCACAGAAGCGGGAAGCTGGTATTACGGAACCGAAGAATCTGGAAGAACAGGCGATTTCTCTTGTCGGCACAGATATTTACGAAAAGCTGATTAAAGGATATACGGAAAAACAATGGGGCAGACCTTGCACGGAATTGCCTGCGTTTATTATCAAGCGCTTGCCTGTGCGTCTGACATTTGATAATAACTATTTTAATGCTTTATACCAAGGCATTCCTGTTGGCGGTTATACAAAGATGGTAGCAAATATGCTGGATGGTACAGAGGTGCGTTTGGGTGTTGATTACCTGCAAAATAAAGCTGAACTTGATGCTTTGGCAGATAAGGTTGTCTATACCGGTCCGATTGATGCTTACTTTGATTATAAGCTGGGCAACCTGGAATATCGTAGTGTGCGTTTTGAAAATGAAGTGTTGGATATACCTAACTTCCAAGGCAATGCTGCAGTTAATTACACGGATAGAGAAACTCCTTGGACACGCATTATCGAGCACAAATGGTTTGAGTTCGGTAAAGATGCAGAAGGTAATGATTTGCCGAAAACGGTTATCAGCCGTGAATACAGCAGTGAATGGAAGCCGGGAGATGAGCCTTATTATCCTGTTAATGATGAGAAGAACGGTAAGCTGTATGCAGAGTATAAGAAACTTGCTGATGCAGAAGACAAGGTTATTTTTGGCGGTCGCTTGGGCGAGTATAAGTATTATGATATGGATGCTGTAATTGATAGTGCGTTGAAATTGGCGGAAAGGGAATTGTACTAAATTGAATAACAGAATTGAGTGGATAGATGCCTTAAAGGGATTTGCGATATTGACTGTCGTCATAGGACATTGCGCTGATGGGATATTATCTGCAGGAATGTATAGTCAGTATAAATTTGAATTGCAAGCGCTTTATGATGCAATTTATTCTTTTCATATGCCTTTGTTTTTTATAGTCAGCGGTTTTGTTTTTTGGCTGAGCAAAAGCTATGATAGGTATAGAACTAAGGTATTTGATTTTGTAATCGTATATGTAATTTGGGATTTCCTGACATGGCTGGTGAAATTTTTGCTTGGCTCAAAAGTCAACAGGCAGGTAGGCTTTGAAGATTTAATCGGTATGTTTTATCATCCAATTGCTCCCATGTGGTACTTGTATGTGCTTACAATATTTTATCTGATATTTTCTCTTTTAGATATAAAAAAAGTAAGTTTTAAAGTAGTTACACTGTGTGGATTTATTGCAGTTACAGACAAGATGTTAAATATGAATGTCGACGTTATCAACCAAGTTCTATACTATGCGTACTTTTTTGTAGTGGGGGGGCACATAGCACAAACAAAGCTTTATTTGGAGCTGAAAAGAAAGCATGTATTTGCTGCTCTTGTACTTTTGGCGGTTAACTGTTATGTGTATTTAAACCATATTACGATAAATATGCCACTAAATGCAATAAGAATATTTGTAGTAGCAAATTTAGTGTCAGCTATTTGTTTTTATTTAATATCAAAAACAGAAGTTAATTGTTTGTTGAGGGTAATGGGGGAGAACACTTTACAGATTTATGTAATTCACTGCTTTGTTACTGCAGGATTGAGGCTGGTATTTAAGGTTGCAGGTATAAAAAGTTTGTTTTTATATATGATTGTCGGAACTATTTTAGGTGTGCTTATTCCTGTGGTTATTGCTAAAATTTGCACCAGGATTTATTGCCTTAATTTTGTTTTTCAACCGACTAAAACTATACAACGTTTAAGGAGCTGCTAATAATTAATGGATATTAAAATCTTAGTTGCAACACATAAGGCATATTGGATGCCTGAAGATGATGTTTACATGCCAGTGCATGTAGGCAGGGAAGGAAAACAGGATTTAGGCTTTAACGGTGATAATACCGGTGATAATATTTCGCTTAAAAATGCTAATTACTGTGAACTTACAGGCCTTTATTGGGCTTGGAAGAATTTACAGTGTGATTATATTGGCTTGTGCCATTATCGCAGATATTTTGCCAATTCTCATCATGGAAGTGATTTAGATGCTAAAAAAGCAGCGATTTTCCATAAGGCGGATTATGAAAAATTGCTGCAAAGCTATGATGTAATTTTGCCTAAAAAGCGTAATTATTATATTGAAACTGTGCGCAGCCAATATGAGCATGCGCATAATAAGCGCGATTTAGACGAGGTGGAACGGATAATTGCCGAGCGCTATCCGGAGTATAGCGATGCTTTTGCAAAGGTAATGGGTAGGACGAAGCTGCATATTTTGAATATGTTTGCTATGAAGAAGGAGCTCTTTGACGAGTATTGTGCATGGCTTTTTGATATTCTTTTCGAATTGGAGAAGAGGATCGATATCAGCAACTATAACCAGTATGAAGCCAGAGTATTTGGTTTTTTGAGTGAAAGGCTATTTAACGTGTGGTTAGAAAAGAAACAACTGAAGGTTGCGGAAGCAAATGTTGTTTTTTTGGAGAAGATTAACTGGCTTGATAAAGGCTGGAAGTTTTTGATGAGAAAGGTTAAGGGGTAAAGATGAATTGCAATAACCCTTTAGTTACAGTAATAGTTCCCGTGTATAAGGTTGAGCCTTATTTAAGAAGATGCTTAGATTCTATAGTGAACCAAACCTATAAAAATTTAGAAATCATTCTTATAGATGATGGCTCTCCGGATAATTGTGGCGTTATTTGTGATGAATATGCTGAAAATGATAAACGTATTAAGGTTATTCATAAGGAAAATGGCGGGTTAAGTAGTGCCAGAAATGTTGGTTTAGATATTTTTAAAGGAGAGTATGTTTCGTTTGTTGATTCCGATGATGTTGTTTCTTTAGATATGATAGAATACCTTTATGATTTGTTAAGTGATAATAATGCGGAGATTTCAGTTTGTTTGCATGAAATAGTTAGAGATAATCATAGATGGATTTCTTTTAAAAATGTTAATAATCAAACAGTAACGCCAAAAGAGTGCATAAAAAAATTGTTATATAATGATGGAGTTGATACATCTGCATGGGCTAAGTTATACAAAGCAAGTTTGTTTAATAACGTCAGATACCCTCAGGGGAAGCTTTTTGAAGATATTGCTACAACATATAAGGTTTTTTTTAATGCTAATCGTATTGCATTGGGTAATGAAGCTAAATATAGTTATATTTTAAGAAATAGTTCGATAGTTGGTTCTTCCTTTAATGAAAAGAAATTGGATTTGCTAGAGATGACTGACGAAATGGGAAGAAATGTTTTAAATGTATATCCCGATTTATCTAAAGCTGTATTACGCAGAAGAGTATATGCTAGGTTTAGTACGCTAAATCAATTAGCTGGATGTGTGGATCGTAAAAAAGAGAAAGATTGTATTATAAAATTCATAAAAGATAATACAAGAGAAATTTTGCTTAATAATGAAGTTGGTTTAAAAGATAAAGTTGCAAGTATTCTTCTCAATATGAATTATAATTTATATAAATTTGTATGGGATAAATTTGGCAAAAAATAATCTTCTGTTAAATAACACAAGAGGATGATAATAAATGAAGCAACTAAGTAGTAAAGAAATAAAAAAAATAGAGTTAAAAATCTTGTTGAATTTTAATGAGTTTTGTCGAGATAATAATCTTAGATATTATCTATCTGGAGGGACTCTTTTAGGTGCGATTCGTCATAAAGGCTTTATTCCTTGGGACGATGATATTGATGTATGTATGCCTAGACCTGATTATGATAGATTTATTAGGTCATACTCTCAAGCACAATCTTGCTATAAAGTAAAGTCTGATTATCTAAAGAATTTTTCAGCACCATTTACTAAAGTTATTGATATTAGAACTAAGGTGCTATCTCAGTTTAACGAAAGTGATGTTGATACTAATCTTTGGATTGATATTTTCCCTGTTGATGGGTTGCCAGAGAATTTAACTGAAGTACAAAATATATATGATAAGTGTAATTTTTACAGAACTGTACTTAATTTAAGCAGTGCTAAACTTGGTGAAGGCAAAACAGCTTTTAGAAAATATAGCAAGTATTTGTTAAAACCATTGGCACAAATCTATGGTAAAAAAAGATGCATTGATAAAATTGAAAAAATCGCTTCTCAATATCCATATGAAACATCAAAGTATGTTGGTGCAATAACTTGGGGGTTATATGGTGTTGGCGAGCGTATGTTAAAGAGTGAATTTGAAAAAGAAGTTGAAGTAGAGTTTGAATGTCATAGGTTTCCCGCATTTTCTTGTTGGGATAGTTATTTAAAAGGTCTTTATGGAGATTATATGCAGCTGCCGCCGGTGGAAAAGCGTAAAACGCATGACATGGTGGCATATTTACTTGATGAGGATGAAAATCAATTACTATAGATTGTCTAAGTAAGTCTGCAAGTTGATAGAAAATGTTTGCAGTGGAGAAAAATAGCATCTAAAGGGGATTTTATCATGAAAACTAATGAAATAAATCTATTTGAACTAGATGAATTACCAAAATATGTTGAAATAGCTTATAAAAAATTAAAGAACAGTATTTTCTTTGATAAATCCAATGTTATTACCCGCAATGATCTCGTTGAATTTGAATATGGTAAACAGTGGAAAAATAGGCTCAAAGATTTAGCAGATTCTCTTGTTGATTCCGATAAATGGAAAAGTAAAGAAAAAAAGATTTTAGAAGCTATAAATATTATTGCTCTTCCTAAAACAATAAATAATATTACAGATAAAGAGAAAAGTAAAGAATGCAGTGATGAGCAAAAATCAACCTCACATGAAAGTGTCATTTTCAATAAGAATCATAATGAAAAAATCAATATTGAAGATTTCCAATATAGGATTGATATGCCTATAGAAGGTCATATTGTGGGGGTTTTGTGGATTTTACTTATTGGTCGCTATCTAGATGAAGATGACAAGATGTATAAGCATTCTTATGGTAATAGATTGCGCAGGAGTCTTTTTAAGAAAGGGAAAAAACCTACATATTATCCGGGAATGTTTGAGCCTTATTTTTCTCAATATACGTCTTGGCGTGATAATGGTATAGATGTTGCCAGAGAACACCTTGATAAAGGTGATGACATAATTATTCTAACTATGTATTTGCAGCGCTATTACTATTCTGTAAATTATCAAGAGGACGAGTTTAATAATATTTTCCGTGCTTTAAAATTAGAAAATAATGATAAGAAATCCAAAGAAACGGATGTATTAACCCGTATTCATCGTTTTGTGTTTAACGTGATAAAGAGTTATTCCTGCAAATTACGTAGTGAATGTAAGGATGAAGGTTTATGGATTACAAATAATAATGTTAAGCAAATTGGTGATAAGCATGCTAACAATGTTCTTCCAATAGGTTTTTTACCATCTTGCATTCTAGCAAACTATCGCCTCAATGTTTTAGATCAACAAATTAATACTCGTTGGAATCCTTTGTACTATGGTCGTTACGTAGACGATATTATTATTGTTGATAAGGTAGAAAAAAATAGTGAGCTGCATAAGCTGATTTATGATCAGAATACAGAGGCTTCCAATATTATAGAATTATATTTGACAAACTGTAATGCCAAAAAATGTGAAGCTTGTTTTAATCAATCTGAAAGAGCGTTATTTTGTCATAGTAATATTAAACAAAATGAGGATAAAGATGATAAAAATGTCGAAGAGCAAGATTATTATTATCTTAATCCTGAATTTTTAAAGGTGCCTCTTGCTAGTCAGAGTAGTAAAAGTGCTGAAGCTGGCACAATGAAGGTTAATGGAGATGTGTATATAAAGGTTCAGAATAAAAAAGTTCGCTTATTTGTTTTTAATTCTGGCTCACCTGATATGCTGCTGCGACATTTTCAAAATGAAATCCTCAAAAATTCCAGTGAGTTTCGATTTTTAGCGCCAGCAGATACGATATATAGCGTTAATGCTTATTGCAAATTATTCGATGTAAAGTATTCTGACAGTATCAATAAAATAAGCTCTTTAAAGGACATAGCAATAAACAAATTTGAGCTATCCAAATTCTTAGGCAAGCAGATGTCTATTAGTGTGCTTACAGACAGTAAGGATAATCCTAATTTTTGTGAGCTTCTTAAGTTAATGGTTGATGATGTTTTAATAGAAAATTACATGCTTTGGGAAAGAATTTTAGAAGTATTAATATTAAGGCATGATAAGAAAAATTTACTTCGTTTTGCTCAGAATGTAGTAGATAGCTTACGCAAATTAGCTTATAAAGGGGATGCTTATAGTAGTAGGGATTTAGTAAGAGTATTCTATTCCAGTCTATGCAGAGTTATGGCACTTACCTGGGGGAGTAGAGCGGATAGTGCAATAAAAGATGTCTGCAAGATTTTCAACGAAGCGCAGCTTGCAGATGAAGCAACTAATTTTGATGAAAAAACTATCTTCCGTTTTAGAAAACAGTATTGTTTTTCACGTATGCTGAATAAATTCCTTGTTCCGCTGTGCGTTGAAAGTATCATAAATAAACTGCAAGAAAAAATAAAGGTAATGGAAGATGAATTAGAAAATTCCAAAGATGAACAGGTGAATATTTTTCTTTTTGATTTTCAAAATGCTTTAAGCTTAATTAGTGAAATTAATTTATCAACTAATAAGTACTATTATTCTCCTACGGTTATAAAACCAGAAGAATTAAAGTTTTCAATGTATACAGCTCAGATGTTCAGTAAAAAGAATAAACTGGAAGTAGATGAGGATATTAACAAGCTGTATGCATTATTAAATTATAACTATAAGTTTAATAATGGAAATACAGGCGGCGACGATTATGACGGAGATAGGTTAGACAACGTTGTTACTATTGTTTCTTCAGATCGACCAGATACAGATAAAGACACATATTATCCTGATGATGCAATAGACAAAACTTTTGTTGCTATCAAAGGGGAAGCTAAGAAAAAGCTGCATATTGCTATAGCTAATACAAAAATAGATGGAAGATATTTTGAAAATGTCTTAAAAGCTGTTTATAATCGCTCATTAGATAGATATGAAAAGCTTGAAGAGATCCTAAGGATGGCGGTTAAGGAAAAAGTGGATATGATAGTCTTCCCGGAATGTTACTTGCCTTATGAGTGGCTCCCAAGGTTAAATAGGTTTAGTACTACTAATAAGATAGCAGTGATTTCTGGAGTCGAGATTATTGACATAAATCATTCTGATGAAGATGAAAAAGATTTTAAAAAGGATATTTTCAACTTAACAGCGGTTATACTACCATATCAGATTAATAATTATAGCTTTGCGTATATGGCGTTTCATGAAAAGATTCACTTTTCTCCTGAGGAAAAAAGAATGATAGTAAATTATAGTCATTTTCCGCGTGAAGGAAGAACCTTGCAAATGTTTTATTGGCATGATGTTTTCTTTTCTGTATACTGTTGTTTTGAAATAGCTTCAATTTCTTTACGTAGTGCCTTTAAAAATTATTTAGACTTATTTGTAGCAGTAGAATGCAATAAAGATATTAATTATTTCTCTAATGTTATGGAGTCATTGTGCAGGGATATGCATTGCTATTGTTTACAGGTCAATACGTCTGATTATGGTGATAGCAGATTAATTAAACCGGCATCATCTGTTAAAATGAATATGATGCGCATAAAAGGTGGATGCAATGAAGCTATTTTGGTAGAAGATATAGATATATATGGGTTGAGAAACTTCCAACGTAAACAATATGAATTGCAAAGAGATGAAAAAGATAATTTTAAAACAACACCTCCAGGCTTTGATATAAGTATCGTGGATGCGAAACTTCATAAGCGATTGGTGAAGCGAATTAAAGAAGAGATAGGCCGGACTAAAAAAGACTAAGAGGACAAAAGAATGAACATAGCACTTATTTTTGCTGGAGGAACAGGCCAGCGTATGAATACAGCTTCTAAGCCTAAGCAGTTTTTAGAGTTGCATGGTAAACCAATAATAATTTATACATTAGAACACTTTCAACATCATCCGAAAATTGATGGAATAGTTGTGGTGTGTCTTGAAGATTGGATTCCATATTGCAAGGAGCTGTTAGAAAAATTTCATATTAGTAAAGCTTTGGATGTAGTTCCTGGTGGAATTAATGGGCAAGAATCTATATATAATGGCCTTGTTGCTGCACATAATAGATATCCGGCTGATGCTGTTGTACTTATCCATGATGGCGTGCGTCCGCTGATTAATGAGCAGATTATTACAGATGATATTGTTTGCGTTAATGAGCATGGCAGTGCGATTACTGTTTCTCCGGCTATTGAAACTATAGTCTTAAAGCAGAAGGATGGGCATGTAGGTAATATTTTTGATCGTTCTGAATGTGAAATGGCAAAAGCACCGCAATGCTTTTATTTAGGGGAGGTTTTTGCCAATCACGAGAGAGCAAAAGCAGAAGGCAAGTTAGATTTTATTGATTCTGCCAGCCTTATGCAGTATTATGGTTGCGAGCTTTCAACAGTGGTTGGTCCAGCGGAGAATATAAAGATTACGACACCGGCAGATTTCTATATTTTTAGAGCAATTATTGATGCCCGTGAAAATATGCAGATATTGGGGTTATGATTATGCAAAGTAAGATTTATTTGGAAGATATGAATTTTGTTGCTGCTTGTTCCAGTATAGATTGGGAAAAGCTGCGTAATAAGAATATACTTGTAACAGGTGGAACCGGGCTAATTGGGTCTACATTGATTAATGCCTTGCTTTATGCTAATGATAAAAAACATTTGCATCTGCAAGTAGTAGCATTAGTAAGAAATATTGAAAAGGCACGAACAATATTCGGCGAGCATAATAGCTTAAAACTTGTTGTTGGAACAGTAGAAAAATTGCCGGATTTGGATATGCCAATTGACTACATAGTTCATGGTGCAAGCCCTACGGCAAGTGCATTTTTCGTAGAACATCCGGTAGAAACTATTAAGACTGCTGTAACAGGTACAATTAATTTGCTGGAAATAGCTGTAAAAAAGTGTGTACAAGGCTTTGTCTATCTTTCCAGCATGGAGGTTTATGGTGCACCGCATACGGATGACGTAATTCCGGAAACTCAGGGGACAACCGTAGATACTATGTCTGTTCGAAGCTGTTATCCTGAAGCAAAGCGGATGTGTGAAAGTTTATGTGCAAGTTATGCAAGCGAATATAAAGTTCATGCTATGGCAATTAGGTTGGCACAGACCTTTGGAGCAGGTGTAACTGCAGACGATGTCAGAGTATTTGCCGAGTTTGCGCGTTGTGCAATGCACAAGCAGGATATTGTTTTGCAGACAGCTGGCACAAGTAAGCGATGCTATCTTTATACAGCAGATGCAGTAACAGCAATTTTGACGATTCTGTTAGCAGGGAAGGCGGGAGAAGCATATAATGTTGCCAACAGGGATACATATTGCAGTATTGTTGAAATGGCACATATGGTGTCAGAGAAACTGGCAGATGGAGCGATAAAAGTATATGTGCCGACAGATGGAAAACACGAACAAAAATTCCACCCTACCCATAATCTTAATTTAGGTACAGATAAGGTACAGAAGTTAGGGTGGAGAGCTGATAAGAGTTTAGTGGAAATGTATGAAAGAATGATATTTGGGATGGAGTAGAGATATGAATTCTAATATTGGTTGTGTAGTAGTTACTTATAATAGATTAAATAAATTAAAAAATGCATTGTCTAAATATGATATGCAAACATTAATGCCTAAATATGTTTTGGTAGTTAATAATGCTTCTACGGATGGAACTAAAGAATATTTGGAAAAATGGAAGGAGATTCCTAGCTTATACAAAAAGATCGTTGTAAGCTTAAATAGTAATACTGGTGGAAGCGGAGGTTTTTATGAAGGGCAAAAATTAGCATTGAAAGAAAGTGCTGATTGGATAATGCTAAATGACGATGATGCATATATAGATAGTAACTATCTTGAAGTAATACAAGATTTTATTATTAATAATAAAACTGATGATGTTAGTGTTATTTGTGGAAGAGTAATGCAAAATCATTCTTATGTTAATGGACATAGACGTTTTCTAGCTAACAAATTTAGAAGTTCTTGGTATATAGATGTACCATGCGAGTACTACAATGAAGAAAACTTTGATTTTGATCTAGTGTCTTATGTTGGACCAGTAATCAATAAAAATAAATTAAAGTCTGCTGGTTTGGTAGAAAAGAACTATTTCATTTGGTTTGATGATACTGAACATTCTATTCGACTCAGAAAAGAAGGAAAATTTATATGCATAAATAAAATAGGTGTTTTTCATGATATAGACGAAGAGCGAAATGGACTAAATTGGCGAAACTATTATGGATATAGAAATCAGATGGATTTGATAAAAAAGCATTTTGGAATCAGAAAATATTTTGTTATTTCCTTATTTATAGTAAAAGCATTACTGTGCCCTTTAAAAGGAAAGTCTTTTACTGAGGCAAAGTTACGCTTAACAGCAATAAAAGATGGAATTTTGGGGAATTTAGGCAAAAATGATAAATATAAGCCTGGTTGGAAACCATGATGTTAAAATTATAAAATAATGATTAATAGAGAGTAATTGCTAATAATCTCGATGAAAAATAAATATAATATGATGTCATAATCAATTATGTTGATTGTATTTTTTTAAAATAAAGAGTTTAGTACTTTAAGAGGTAGACTATGAAAGTATTATTTTGTGCATCTGATAATTCAGCTACATCTGGTGCTTTTTTGTGTTTGCTAGATTTATGTATATTATTAAAAAAAGATAATATTGATACAATGGTAATATTACCTTATGAAGGAACTGGTACCGAATTACTAAAATGTAATCAGATTCCTTATAAGTTAATTAAATCGTATTCTTGGACTATTAATAAAGATAAGCAATGCAGTATAGTTGAGAATATTAAATTCATCATAAAATTCTTCTTGAATATTGTGGCTATCCTGAGAATATATAGGGTGATATCAGAAGAAGAAGTAACAATAGTTCACAATAACACCACTTGGGGCTATGTAGGGATAATAGCTGCATTGTTAGCTAGAAAAAAATGCGTTTGGCATTTTAGAGAAGTGATGGAGCTGTCTCAAAACAGTACAATTGCATATGGATGGAATTTCGCCGGGTTTTTAATGAAAAGAACTGATAGACTTGTGGCTGTATCAAATTTTGTAAAAAAATATTTTGAGGAAAAGTTACAATTACATGTAGACAGTATATATGACGGTGTTGATTCTAAATTTATACTTCCTGAAAGAGAGGTGTTTAAAGGCCAAGTAGTTAACATAGCATTAATCGGAGGCTTATCCAAAGGAAAAGGTCAGGAGTTTATGGTAGATGCTTTGGCCAGAGTAGATCATTCTGTAAGAAGCAAATTGTGTTTGATTTTTATAGGTGGATATGATGAAAAAGATAAAAAATATATATTAGATAAAGCGAAAAAAGCAAATGTATATGATAATGTGCTGCTGATGGGTATTAGAAATGACATGGAAAATGTATATGCTTCTACAGATATTGTGTGCGTATGTTCTAATTATGAGGCCTTTGGCAGAACTCTTGCAGAAGGAATGTTGGCGGGATGTTTGATTATTGGACCGAATTCAGGTTCTGCTGATGAATTAATTGTTGATAAGGTGAATGGATACAAGTATGAAGCAGATAATGCAGATAGCATGGCTGAATGTATAAAATACGCAATACTCAATCGCCATGAAAGTAATGAGCTAGCTAAACAAGGATGCAGAATATCTAAGCAAAAATATACCAATATAGTTAATGAAAAAAATATTAAGAGAATGTATATTGAATGTTTAGCTGAGAAGAGCAATTAATTTAAAAAGGAACGATATATTATGAATATAATTTACAACAACATTCTTTCTATATTAATTTTTACCCTCATCTTCAACAACATCCCTAAACCAGTCCAACTAAATTTTCTAGGCGGACCAGTAGGCAGTAAGCTGGTTATTTATCCGCTTATTGCAGCCTTTGCTTATACATTCTATTGCCAATATAAGTATAAAAATGTCTTCGTAGATATTAAGCCATTTCTAAAGTACATTCTTGTCTTTATCTCAATCATGCTTCTTTCTACCATAGTAGGCTTATTCAATTATCCGTATTACGATTTAGTTCTCAACGGACCGGTAAACCAAATTGAAAAGTTACCGAAGGTATTAGCTTTTTGCCATGCACATGGTGTTGATGTGGATAGTAAATTATTAATGCAGGCGTGGATTATTGCTCGTCAGCTTAAGAGTGTACTGATGGAAGCTTTTTGGTGCTTTGGTGGTGCGTATATTATTTATTGTCTAATCCGTAATGAAAAAAAATGTGCATTGAATGTTATCGGTAAAGCTATTTTGTGTTCTGCAGTAATTATTATTGCTTATAGCGTAATTGAACTTGGTTGGCTTGCTAATAGTAATGAAGCTGGTAAAATATTAAGCACTATTAATCCTTATATACATTCTATAAAAGATGATGGTAAATGGTGGCCTCCACTGCTGTGGAATGCTCAATTGCGTTCTATTTTTGCAGAACCGTCATATTATGGTATATATATGACTTTTGCCTTGCCTTGGTTTTGGTATGAAATTTACAACCAAAAATCAAAGTTTTATATGGCGGTAACATTCATTCTTACTTTCTTTTTGTTTCTTACCAAAGCAAGAACTGCTTTTGTACTTCATCTTGGTGAACTGGTGATTTTTACATTATGTATCATTTGTTTTACTAACAGAAGCAAAGAGATGCTTAAACATTGGGGAAAAATAATAGCAGTAAGCTGCGCAGCATTTTTAGCCGGAAATATATTTATTAATCAATGTATGGTAACAAAGCAATCTGAACCGCTATCTATAGAAAAATCTATGACTCAATATGTTGAAAGCAATGCTGCTTCTTTAGCAGACCCTGATCAACGCAGTAACCGTGCGCGTTATTCTGTAATGGAAGCAGATTTCAAGATAGGTTTAGCACATCCGTTGATAGGTGTAGGCAAAGGTTTGCGCAGCAGTTATATGCCGGATTATTTTTCGGAAAAAGCATTTAAAAATGGTGAAGTAAAAATGTGGTTAAGATTCCGAGAAAAACTGGGTATTATGCGTTCCGGTTTTCCTAGACTTGGTGAATATACAACCAGATTTGCAGAAAGCGGTATATTAGGCTTAGGAATTTTTCTGTTGCCGATAGTTATCTTGTTGCGAAAACTTTACAGAAAGCTTAAAATGAGTACAGACAAAATGCCCTATATTGCTTTTACGGTATCATTTTGCGGCATATTGGCAGCAGGCATAGGCGATAGTTTGAACATAACCTATTGCTATTGGTTATTGTTGGGCTTAGGTTATGCAATGTGCTTTGATAACACAAAAAAAGAAAAGGAATCTAATGAATCAGCGTAAATTAGGAATCTTAATCAGTTATCTGAATATCGTTCTCCATGCTGTAATAGGCTTTGCCTATGTGCCCATCCTTTTGCACTTCATTGGCAAAAGTGAATATGGCTTGTATCAGCTCATAGGATCTTTTATTGCATATTTTTCTGTCATGGATTTTGGCCTGACGGCTGCTGTAGTGCGCTTTTATACCAAATACAAGACCTTGCAGGATAAGGTTAATATGGAAAACATTTTGGCAATCGCCATGCGTGCTTATGCGGTAATTACGGTGTTTTTGTTTTTCCTTGGCTGTGCCTTTTATGCCTTTATTCCGGAAATGTTCGCCAAAAGCATGACAGCAGCGGAAATATCCTCGGCGCAAAAGCTGTTTATCCTGTTGCTGTTTAACATGGTGATAACCATTTCCACCATGATTTTCAGAGCAGTAATTAACGCCCATGAACGCTTTCTCTTCCTTAAGGGATTGGAAACAGTGCAGCTTGTTTTGCAGCCTGTATTAGTTGTATTGGTGCTGCAAAGCCTGCCCAGTGCATTGGCTGTCGCAGGGGTGCAAACTGTGCTGAATATATTTTTAATCATAGCACGCATATACTATTGTTTTGCAAAGCTGCGTATCAGAATTCACTATCACTTCTGGGATAAGGAAATGTTCAATGGCTTTAAAAAGCTTGCATTGAGTGTGTTTGCTGTAACCATAATAGACCAGGTGTTTTTTAAAACCAATCAGGTAATATTGGGCGTGGTCAGCGGAACGGGCGCAGTAGCGGTATATTCCGTTGCCTCTCTTATTTATATGAACTACATGGCGCTGTCTACAGCAATCTCCGGCGTATATCTGCCGCATGTGACGGAGCTTATTGCTAAGAATGAGCCGGTAAGCAAGCTTACGGATTTATTCGTAAGAATAGGACGTCTGCAGTATTTTTTACTGGCATTAGTTGCCAGCGGTTTTATCATTTTCGGCAGGCAGTTTGTTCATATATGGGCTGGGGATAGCTTTGACGAAGCATATTATATTACGCTTTTGATTATCCTTCCGTTCACCATTGATCTTATCCAGAATATCGGTCTCGCAATTTTGCAGGCGCAGAACAAATATGATTTCAGAGCAAAGGTATACTTTGTTATGGGTATATTTAATTTGTGTCTGGCTATACCGTTGGCAATTAAATATGGCGGCGTTGGCTGTGCGTTTGCAACCGGTTTGGCTATGTTCATTGGCAATGGTTTGATTATGAACTGGTATTATCTGAAAATCACTAAATTAGATATTGCTAGATTTTGGTGTGAAATAGGCAGGATAAGCCTTCCGGTAGCGGTACTGACTGTTATAGGCTGGCTGTTGAACTTCCTGCTGTCGGCAAATAGCAAATTGCTTTTTGCGGCAAGTATAGCAGTATATACATTGTTGTATGTAATTATAACTTACATGTTTGCTATGAATGATGAAGAAAAAAGCAAGCTGCGCAGAGTACTTCGAAGATAATGAAGCCTTTGACAACAAATCATGTAATAGTTTTGTGCAAGGCTATAGAAAATAAAAGTTAGGAGAGAATGGAAATGAAACCAATCACTAAAGCAGTCATCCCCGCTGCAGGCTTAGGCACCCGTTTTTTGCCTGCAACAAAAGCTTGTCCAAAGGAAATGCTTCCTATTGTAGACAAGCCGACAATTCAATATATCATTGAAGAAGCACTTGCTTCCGGTATCAAGGATATTCTTATTATTAGCGGTCACAACAAGCGTTCTATTGAAGATCATTTCGACCGCAATCCGGAATTAGAGTTAAACCTGGAAGAACATGGCAAAGCTGACTTGCTGGAGCAGGTGAAAGCTATAGCTGATATTAATATACACTATATTCGCCAAAAAGAACCTAAAGGCTTAGGACATGCTATTTTGTGTGCTAAATCCTTCGTGGGTGATGAGCCTTTTGCGGTGCTTCTGGGTGATGATGTTGTGTATAATGACGAAAACCCTTGTCTTAAACAGCTGATTGATGTTTATAATACATATGGCGGCAGTGTACTTGGCTGCCAGACCGTACCGCAAGAAAAGGTTTCTTCGTATGGTATTGTTGCAAGTGAAGCTACTGCTGCTGAGCGTATTTTCAAAGTAAATGACATGGTAGAAAAGCCTGCAGTGGAAGAAGCTCCCAGTCGTTTAGCTGTGCTTGGTCGTTATGTTATTACTCCGGAGATCTTTTCTATTTTGGAGCGTACTGAACCTGGCCGTGGCGGTGAAATTCAACTGACAGACGCACTGAAGGTGCTTGCAAAACAGCAAAACATGTATGCGTATGATTTTATTGGCAGACGCTATGATGTTGGCGACAAGCAAGGATATCTAGAAGCGACTGTGGAGTATGCGCTGAGAAGAGAAGCTTTAAAGGACAAGTTTTTGGAGTATTTGAAGGGGATAGTGAAATAGCATAGCAGTGGCATACCTAAGAATCAAGGAGTTGATTTTGGCTTACTGTTCAAAGAGCTAGAGGAGTAAGCTTATTTATCGGCTTCATTCAGTATGACTACAATTATCTCTTTTTTCTTGGAGGTCCTTCTTATTAACATTATCGTAACTGGCGGTGCCGGATTTATAGGAAGTAACTTTATATTTTATATGCTGGCAAAGCATCATGGCTATCGCATTATCTGCCTTGATAAGCTGACCTATGCAGGTAATCTTTCTACGTTAAAGCCTGCGATGGACAAGCCGAACTTTCGCTTTGTGCAGGCAGATATCTGCGATAGAGAAGCGTTAGACAGGCTTTTTGAGGAAGAACATCCAGATATAGTAGTTAATTTTGCTGCAGAGTCACACGTTGACCGCAGCATTGAAAATCCTGGTATTTTCTTGCAGACTAACATCATGGGGGCTGCAACCTTGATGGATGCCTGCCGTAAATACGGCATCAGGCGTTACCATCAGATCTCTACGGATGAGGTGTATGGAGATTTAACACTTTCTGCAGAGGCAAGGCCGTTTACCGAAAAAGCCTTACTTCGGCCGAGCTCTCCCTATAGCAGTTCCAAGGCAAGTGCAGATTTGCTTGTTATGGCGTATCACAGGACCTATGGCTTGCCAGTTTCGATTTCGCGTTGCAGTAATAACTATGGTGCTTATCAGTTCCCGGAGAAGCTCATACCGCTGATGATTGCGAATGCTTTGGCAGATAAACCGCTGCCGGTGTACGGCGAAGGCTTGAATGTACGCGATTGGCTGTATGTCGAGGATCACTGCAAGGCTATTGATTTGATTATTCATAAGGGCAGAGTAGGCGAGGTATATAATATCGGCGGTCATAACGAGATGCGCAATATTGATATCGTGAAGCTGATTTGTAAAGAGTTAGGCAAGTCGGAGAGCTTGATTACACATGTAACCGACCGCAAAGGCCATGATATGCGTTACGCAATTGATCCGACTAAGATTCATAATGAGCTGGGCTGGCTTCCCAAAACGAAGTTTGCCGATGGCATTAAAAAGACAATAAAATGGTATCTTGCGAACAGGAGTTGGTGGCAGGATATCATTAATGGCGAGTATCAGAATTATTATGAAAAGATGTATGGAAATAGGTAAAAAAGAGGCCAGCATAGCTGACCTCCTTGCTTGTTATATTTTCGATGGTACTGTCAATAGTTTTGCGCAAATTTCTTCAGACATCCTAGCAGAAGTTTAGT
>ERZ779737.1179-NODE-1179-length-21293-cov-3.265138_pt1 | contig 21293 bp, 16 predicted proteins | sample MGYA00511889_ERZ779737 | MGnify/ENA primary metagenome ERZ779737 (study PRJEB29588, sample SAMEA2163575) | human gut metagenome | biome: human gut; feature: human-associated habitat; material: faeces | place: Denmark | collected 2008/2010 ...
TTGCGATCCGGCAAGTATGAAAAAGAAAAAGTTTTATTATAAATAAAGCGTTTGCTTTATTTGCTTATTAATATACAGGGAAAATGTGTGCAAAATGTGATGGACTGTTGAAAAAAACGTGATTAAATTCTAAAAAACTTATAAACTGGCAGGAAGAAAACACAAGGTGGAAAACTGAAAATAAGCATTGTAAAAATCCGAACTGTAATTTATAATAAAATTCAATGGTAACGGTTCAATATCTTTACAGTTACAAATAATGAGAAACAAGGAGGAAAACATGAAAAGAGAAACAGTCGTCGTACTGGATTTCGGCGGTCAGTACAATCAGCTGGTTGCCAGACGTGTGAGAGAATGTAACGTATACTGCGAAATCTATTCATACAAGACCGATCTTGAGAAAATCAAGGCAATGAATCCTAAGGGAATCATCCTTACCGGTGGTCCGAACAGCTGCTATGAGGCAGATTCACCTACATGCAATAAAGAATTATTTGAGCTTGGTATTCCTGTTCTGGGACTTTGCTATGGCGCACAGCTTATGATGCATATCCTTGGTGGTAAGGTAGAGGCAGCTCCAGTACGTGAGTACGGAAAAACAGAAGTATTAGTTTTCGTGATACCGGCTACCCGGGCCATCACATTGGATGTCGCCCACGGCGAACCTCCCATATTCTTGTATGCCTTGGTTTCGGTGACAGTAGCAGTAGGGCCGATGGCATACACATTCTTCGTGGCACCGCCAATAATACCGGATTCCTTGATTTGGCGGTCAATCCATTGATCCATATTTCCGAAAGGAATCATCTCTACCTCGTGCTGCTGCGCAGAAACGGCTCCGCAACAAAGCATGGCAGACAGCACTCCCAACATACGAATTTTCTTTTGAATCATTTCTCTCATTAATAATTGACAATCATTATAAATCGTACTTCCACTGTTCCAGCGCAAAATTCCAGTTATCCTGAACCAACTGCACTGTACGCTCATCATACTTGTATTTATTCTTCTTATATCCTTTCTTTCCGCCTACATACTTCTCAATATCTGCAAAGCCCGGAATGGACAAAGCCTTGTAGATATGTTCAGTCATTCCCATTGCGTCCGCTTCGAAGTCCTCAAACTTCACCTCTATCAAGTTTCCTTCAGGAATGCATGCCTTGTCCGCTTCGTACTTATGATACAGTTTGGCATAAATGGACAAAATATTCTTCTCAAGCTCCTCATGACTGATATCCTGCAGTTTCAACGGCTGAATGGTGTTAGTAAAGAAACTACGTGTGCTTTCGAAAACAGTATAAGGATTACGCATCAGATAGATAAACTTGGCATTGGGGAACATCTTGACAAGCTCTTTCACACGTCCCGTATGAGGCGGATTCTTACTAAGAAACTGGGTTCCGTTCGTATTCCAAAGAGAAATCTTTATCAGTTTGACGAAAGTCTCCTCAAATACTTTCAGCTCTTTCTCTGTGATGTCATCAAACAGCAGGTATTTATCGGCATACTCTTGCTGATATTCGGGCAGGAACCAGAAATTATAATAGGTGTAGGGCATCATATTTGCCAAAGCAAACTCCTCTTCTTGCGGAAGGTCAACGGCAAGTTCCATATTGTCCGTGGGACGTTTGTCCGGCATCAACCAACTCATGTTCTTCTTGAAGAAAGGCTGCCCCCACATCATAAGATGCGGAAATACAGTCTGGTATGTCGTGTTGTAGCCGAAATGCTTGTCGCAGGAGAAAACATTATGCACAAACGTAGTTCCGCTACGCCAGTGTCCCAAAATGAATACCGGATCATGCTCCAAGGGCTTATCTGCCAGAAGCTTTTCATAGCGTCTGTCCTGCAGAGGAGCCAAAGTGGACAGCAGGCGGCAGACGGCTTTTGTCAGCCTTTGTAGGCAGCACCGATGTCACGACCGCCCGTTATATCCTTGAATGTTTTCCAATCCGCACCTACCAGGGTGTTTATCGGAAGCTTATTGAATTCTAACAATCCCATTATTATCTTTATATTAATATGTTATGGTTTTCTTCCGGTGATACCGAGAGAGAACTGCAATACTTATAAAGAAGTACTGCACTCTATCCGTACGGCCACGCCCTGGCGTTCCAGCTCTTTCACAGCCTTTTCTATAGCTTCGTAATGTTCGGGAGCTATACCCAGCTTAGGCAAATTCAGCATAGGCAGGTCCTCAGCTAAGTGCATGTCCTTATCCTCCACCCTATCGATAATCATACCTACAGCACTGGTATTGTTGGTTATCGGGTCTATCAGGATGACCGAACCGGTAGCCTTATTCTGCCGATAAGGGTCAAAGAAAAGCTCTTTGGCAGTGGTCAGCACCACACGCGCAATCTGATTGAGCTGCATCGGCAATGTTTCCTTGCTCAACTTTCCATTGTCAATGGAAAGATGCTCCATCGTATTGACATCCACCTTATACTTGATGCTGTCGATGCGGGTGCGGCTTATATTGGTGGTCTGTTTGATGAAGAATGATTTGTTGATATCCATCGGCTCTTCATCCATCCAAACCAGCATCGTTTCAAAATTGCGGTCCATGACGGGCAGGTTATCCGGATGTACCAGCATTTCCCCTCTCGACACATCTATCTCGTCTTCCAGAGTCAGGGTGACGGACTGGGGCGGAAAGGCGTAATCCAATTCGCCGTCGTATGTAACTATACTCTTGATATGCGACTTCTTACCGGAAGGCAATGCCATCACTTCATCTCCCTTACGAATAATACCCGAAGCCACCTTACCGCAAAAACCACGGAAATCGAGATTGGGGCGCAAGACGTATTGAATCGGGAAACGAAAATCCTTCAAATTATGGTCGTTGTCAATATGTACCGTCTCCAGAAAGTCAAGAAGTGAAATACCCTCATACCAAGGAGTACGTTCCGATTTCTCCACCACATTGTCGCCATCCAAAGCGGAAAGGGGAAAACAGGTCACATCCTCTATACCTAATTTATCCGTCAAAGCCTTGTATTCCGCTACAATGGCATCGAACACGTTTTCGTCGAAATCCACCAAGTCCATCTTATTGACAGCAAGCACCACATGCTTGATGCCAAGCAACGACACCAGGAAAGTATGCCGGCGCGTCTGCGTAATGACACCCATACGCGCATCCACCAGAATAATTGCCAAGTTAGCTGTAGAGCCCCCGGTAATCATGTTGCGTGTGTACTGCTCGTGTCCCGGAGTATCGGCAATGATAAACTTACGATTGTTGGTCGAGAAGTAGCGGTATGCCACGTCGATGGTGATGCCTTGTTCGCGCTCCGCCTTCAAGCCGTCCAGCAAAAGGGCGTAGTCAATGTGGTCGCCGGCATTTCCCATGCGCTTGCTGTCGCGTTCCAAAGCATCGAGCTGGTCTTCATATAATTTCTTACTGTCGAACAGCAGGCGACCGATTAGTGTAGATTTACCGTCGTCTACTGAACCTGCGGTCAGGAAACGGAGCAGGTCTTTTTGTTCATCTTTTGCCAGGAATTCTTCGATGGACATCTTGCCTCTGGCTTCTCCTTCCATCGGGTTGCCTGATTTGCTTTTATCTAATTCTTCCATGTTGTTACGTAATTAAAAATATCCTTCACGTTTCTTTTGTTCCATACTGGCTTCCTGGTCGAAGTCGATGACACGGGTCGTACGTTCACTCTTGGTGGTGGTCATCATTTCCTCTACAATCTTTTCGATGGTATCGGCTTCGCTTTCAATGGCTCCTGTCAGCGGCCAGCATCCCAAGGTACGGAAACGGATTTTCTTCATTTCAATCTTGTCGCGGTATTTTTCCGGCAGACGGTCGTCGTCGGGCATAATCAGCTGTCCGTCCATGTTGACTACCGGGCGTTCTTTGGCAAAATACAACGGTACGATTGGAATATTTTCAAGACGGATATACTGCCAGATGTCCAGCTCTGTCCAGTTGCTCAGCGGGAACACACGAATACTTTCTCCTTTGCGGATGCGGGCATTGTAGATGTCCCAAAGTTCCGGACGCTGGTTTTTAGGGTCCCACTGGTGGAATTCGTTGCGGAAAGAGAAGATACGTTCCTTGGCACGTGATTTCTCTTCGTCGCGGCGTGCACCACCGAAGGCAGCGTCAAATTTATATTTGTCGAGGGCATGGAGCAGGGCCTGTGTCTTCATCAGGTCGGTATGTACCTTACTTCCGTGAGTGAAGGGGCCTACGCCTGCCTTGAAAGCTTCCATGTTGCTTTCTACAATCAGGTTCCAGCCGTATTTCTTGGCATATTCATCGCGGAACTGAATCATTTCCTTGAATTTCCATTTGGAGTCGATGTGCATCAGTGGGAAAGGTACTTTTCCCGGAGCGAAGGCTTTTTCAGCCAGACGGACCATGACGGATGAGTCTTTTCCGATACTGTAGAGCATCACCGGATTTTCAAATTCGGCAGCCACCTCACGGATGATGTGAATAGACTCGGCTTCGAGTTCTTTCAGGTGGCTTAAATTGTATTCTTCTTGCATGGTTATATATGTTTATTTTTTAATTACTTTCGGGAGAATCAGGTCGAGCAGCTGGTCGACAGATTCTTTAAGGGATAATTTCGATGTGTCGAGCGAAAGAGCCGGATGAGCCGGAGCTTCGAACGGAGCAGAGATACCGGTGAAGTTCTTGATTTCTCCACGGCGTGCCTTGGCGTACAAGCCTTTTACATCACGACGCTCGCATTCTTCTAACGGCGTGCTGACGTAGATTTCTAAGAAATCTTCTTTTCCGATAATTCCGGCAGCCATTTCACGTATTTCATTGTTGGGACTGATGAAAGCAGCCAGAGTGATGATGCCGGTATCAACAAACAATTTGCCGACTTCTGCAATGCGGCGAATGTTTTCCACTCGGTCTTCTGCCGAGAATCCTAAGTTATTGTTGATGCCGCTGCGGATGTTGTCGCCATCCAGGATACGGCACAGCAGACCGCGCTGCTGTAGCTCACGTTCCAGGGCAATGGCGATGGTACTCTTTCCGGAACCGCTCAGTCCGGTAAACCAGATCATGAGTCCGTGTTGTTTTAGCAATTCTTCTTTGTCGGCACGACTTAACATGCGATCGAATATCGGATAGATATGATTTGTTTCTTGGTTGTTCATATTTTAAAGCGTATTTAAATCAGTTTTAAAACGGCCATATCAATGGGATGAGGAAAACGGAAATCAGGAACGTGATGATGTTTAGCGGTAATCCGATACGGACGAAGTCGGTGAACTTGTAGTTCCCGATACCTTGTACAATCAGGTTGGTCTGATAGCCGATTGGGGTGGAGAAACTGGCTGAGGCTGCCATGCAAATGACCACAAAGAAGGGCATAGGGTTGACGCCTAACTGGGTGGACAGGGACAAGGCTATAGGGAAAGCCAGTGCCGCCGCTGCATTGTTGGTTATCAGCTCCGTAAAGATATTCGTAATGATAAACAATACGGCCAGCAATACGTAGGGACCATAGTCGTGGCTCAGGCTGATGATGTATCCGGCCAATAAATCCGCTACTCCCGAGTTTTCCATGGCCTTGCTGATAGCGAAAGCACAGGCAATCGTAATCAGAATATCCCATGAAATATATTTGGTATACTTCTGCGGAGGGAATATCTTGCTCCAGGCCATAATAACCGTTGTGATGGATACAAAGAAGAACATATCCAGTTTAATGCCTTCGGGAAGGTATTTCTCGATGCCCGGCAGTTCACCTACCGTGGCTCCCACAATCATGAACAAGAGCAGGAAAAGGGTAAACCAGCGTTTCTTTTTTCCGGCAGGTTCGTATTCTTTTCCGTTGGCCAGCATCAGGAAGACGGATGATTCTCCCCATGTCTGGATAAAGCTGTCGTCGGTCAATACCACCAGTGTATCTCCTTCTCGGAAGCTGACTTCGCTTAGGTTGGTATAGGTACGTCCGCTACGGCGAAGTTCCTTGATTTCGGCCCCATAATGGCGCTTAAAATCGAATTCACCGACCGTTTTATTGATACCCGGGAATCGGGGGCCGATAACGGCTTCTACAAGGTGTAGGGAGGAGTCGCCATCTTCTTCATTTGTCGTTTCCGGACGGGTGGCGGGCAACAGTTTCTTGGAAAACAGAAACAGGTAGATGATGCCGGCCAGTGCGATGAAGATACCGACCTTTCCTAATTCGAACATACTGAATCCTTTCATTCCCGCATCAAGAATCATGCTGTGTACCACCAGGTTGGTAGAAGTTCCTATCAGGGTACAGATACCTCCTAAAATTGTTACATACGAAAGAGGTATCAGGAAATAGGTGGCCGGAAGCTTGACGTAGTTGGCCCACCGTTTGATGATGGGAGCAAAAATGACAACAACCGGCGTGTTGTTCAGAAAGGCCGAGATGAAGGCGATACTGGGCAACATGCGTACTTGTGCCTTGAATACGGAAGTCTTTTCCTGAGGAAGCAGTTTCTTGATAAGCTGGGTCAAGGCACCGCTCTGGCGGACACCCTCACTTACCAGGAACAGCATGGCAACGGTAATCATTCCTTTGTTGCTGAAGCCTTCCAGCATTTCTTTTGGGGTAAGAATACCCGTGCAAAGGAAAATGACGACCACCGAGAACAGAATCATTCCCGGACGCATCTTGTCCATAATCAATGCGGTCAGCATGGCCACAAGTGAAAGAAGTACGATGATAATCTCGATAGACATAAATTAGTGGGTTATTCTGCAATGAACCAGGGGTTCAGCAGGTCTGTTTTATTGTATTGTAGCGGTTCTGTCTTTCCTGCCTGGTATACTTCCTTCCCGGAAGCACGGATAATGGCATGTCCGGCTGCAGTATCCCACTCCATAGTAGGAGCAAAGCGAGGGTATACATCGGCATTCCCTTCGGCAATGAGACACAGCTTTAACGAACTTCCCTTGGAAATTGTTTCCACGTGTGCATGTTTTTGCTGCATTTCATGGATGTAAGCTTCCGTTTCGGGAGTCAGGTGTGAACGTGAAGCCACGATAACGAACGTATCGTCTGTCCGGTTGGCATACGGCAACCGTTCGGCTTGCTCCATCAGTGCATCCAGCGACGGGAAAGCTTCTGTATCGGTAATGTCTTTGATTTTGTAGGCTCCCAGTTCAATGTCGGCAAAATAGAGTTCCTGTTTTACCGGAATGTAAATGACTCCCGCTTCAGGACAACTATTTTTCACATAGGCAATGTTTACGGTAAATTCTCCGTTACGCTTGATGAATTCCTTGGTGCCGTCTAGTGGGTCGACTACCCACAGCTCTTTCCATTGTTGTCTTTCTTCTGGAGCGATTTTAGCCCCTTCTTCGCTCAAAACGGGGTAAGGAGTCGCAGCCAGTGCTTGGGCTATAATTGCATGCGACTTGCGGTCGGCAATGGTCAGCGGAGAATTGTCCGCTTTCTTTTCTATTTCAAAATCTGCTTTCGGGTCTGTGTAGACAGACATAATTTCTGCTCCCGCAGCAAGGGCGGCCTGAATGGCCGTGTACAATATATTCTTATCCATAATAGTATAAATCGCTGTAAAATAACTGCTTTTTTATATGTTGGTTGTGGTTTATTATTCGTTTTTTCTGTTCCTGACGATTTTTTATAACTTCTTTTAAGAAACCTTGGTCCGATTGTGCGGATGTTTCCAGATTCGCCACATGTAAAAAGCGCAGTGTGTGAAGGCAAACACAAAAGAGATGGTCAGCAGGGTCTTGTCTGCGTCCCATCCTACGGTCTGCTGATGCCATAGTCCGGTAATCACACTTAGAATAGACAAAATAAGTCCGGTCAGGTTTAATACAATATCTCCCTTACGGTGTTTTTGACCGTACTCCAGTTTGCTGTGATGAATTCCGTATGAAGCATAGACATCCAGTCCGATAAGCATCCACAGTACCAAACGTATCCAGGTATCGGCCGGAAGGAAGCTCATCATGCACAAGCAGGTGAGGATACCCATAATCGGAACGAAGGGTACGAAGGGAGTCTTGAAGGCACGGGGTACATCGGGCATGGTCTTGCGTACAATCAGGATGGCTGCACAGACTAAGGTGAATGCCAGAAGTGTACCGATACTGGTCATTTCACCGGCTACTTGTGCCGGGATAAATCCGGCCAACAGGCTGACGAGTACCATAAACAAGCAGTTGCTGTGTACCGGTGTGCGGAAACGCTGGTTGATTTTGGAAAAGAACGGTGGCAAAAGACCGTCGCGGCTCATGCTCAGGAATACACGGCTTTGTCCGAGCAGGGTGACCATGATTACCGAGCAGTATCCGAACAGAATAGCCAGGATAATGGCCTTGTTCAACCACGGATAAGCGGGTTGTATAATACCTGCAGCATCGGGATGCCCCATCTTTTCAATGGCTACAGCTACCGGAGCAATTCCTACCTGTCCACTGAAGTCAGTGTAATGGGCTACTCCTGTCATGACATGGGCAAAGAGAATATATAAGATGGTGCAGACCAGCAAGGATACTAGAATACCGATGGGCATGTCCCGTTTCGGATTCTTGGTTTCCTGTGCCGCCGTGCTTACCGCATCGAATCCTAAAAAGGCAAAAAAGACAATCGCTGCTCCACGGAAAATACCGGAAACACCGAATTCTCCCAATGTACCGGTATTGGCTGGAATGTAAGGAGTATAGTTGTCATTTTGAATAAACTGCCAGCCGAGTACCACAAAAATCAGGATGACAGCTATTTTCAGAAAGACAATCAGTCCGTTAAAGAAAGAACTTCCGGCGGTGCCTCGCATCAGAATCAAGCTCATAAGGACCACAATTATCATGGCTGGAATGTTGACAATGCCCCCGTCCCATGGACATGCTGTAAATGCATGGGGTAGCTCAATGCCTACTCCTTGCAAGAATACAGTCATGTAGCGGCTCCAACTGATACTGACAGTAGTGGCTGCTACGGTATATTCCAATACTAAGTCCCATCCGATAATCCAGGCAATAAGTTCTCCCATGGTGGCGTAGGAGTAGGTATAGGCACTCCCGGATACCGGAATCATGGAAGCAAATTCTGCATAACAGAGTCCGGCAAAACAACAGCCGATGGCTGCAATAATGAAGGAAAGTGTGATAGCTGGTCCGGTATACGATGCAGCTACGGTTCCGGTAATGGAAAATAATCCGGCTCCGATAATTACACCTACCCCGAGAGCTACCAGGCTGACAGGGCCCAGCACTCGTTTAAGGGTACCACTTCCAGTTTCTTTGGCTTCTGCTTGTAAAGCCTCTATACTTTTTCGAATAAAAAGCCCCATTTCTTTGTCTGTTTTTTATTGTCCGACAAAGGTAGGAAAAATTACTGAATATCTTATTTCAGATATTGTGTAACCTTTCCGCTGAGCTGCAGTAAAGAGATTTCGCACATCTTGGTATCGTATTCGGCAGAAAGAATTCGTTCTTCGGCGTCAAGCAGACTTTTTTGTGCTTCACGCATTTCAATACCTGATAAATCGCCCAGCAGGTAGCGTTCCTTGGCGATTTCATGGTTTTCCTTGGCAGAAACCAGGTTTTGACGTTCCAGTTCCAGCAGGCGAAGGTTGTTTCGGTAAGCCTGCCACAGGTTGCTCAGGTCGGCCCGTAAGCTTTGTTCCAGTTCATCGCGGGCAAATTGTGCATTGCGGATGGCCAGGCTGGCATTTCGTTTTTCCCGTTTCCGGTTACCGTCGAAGATATTGAATCCGATAGTGACACCTCCGCTGAATCCCCAGTTGCTTCGTTGGCGTGTAGCATTTACGTCGTATTTGTTGAGGGTGTATCCGTAACCTGCATTCAGTCGTACATACGGATAATTGCGCGACAATACCTTTTTATAATCCAACTGAGCCAATACGGTGTTTTGGTCCGCTTGCAATAAAGAAGCATTGGTCTGAAGAGCCCCTTCCCACAAGTCATTGAATTCCAAGTTCTCGTTTACGTCAATCACAGAATCTTTTACACTGAGTGGGCGGTCCATGTCTTTGGCGGCCATCAGTTCATTGAGGTTGATGCGTGAAGTGTGCACCAGTTCCCTTTGTTTGATATATTGTGCCCGGTCAGCATTAAAGTCGACGGTGGCCTGCTGATAATCCAGTCGGGAGAAATTTCCGATATGATAACGTTCTTCTACGATACGTAGGCGTTCTCTGGATAGCGATACGGCATAGCGGAAGTTTTTCAAACGGATTTCCTGCTGGATGTAATTATAATACTCCGCAGTAAGACTGGCAATGAAATCTTCAATGGCAATTCGGGTATTGGTGGCACCTTGACGTTCCAGTTCTTTCAGTTGCTTGTAAGTGGTGCTGATATTGAAACCGTCAAAGATGGTCCAGTTCAAATCTACGCCAGCATCCAGGGTCTGGTCGTATACACCACGCAGCTTGGTAGTTTCACCCGTTGCCCGTGCCTTCGTATTGCTGTTGTCTGCATTTCCGGTATATCCGGCAGTCAAATCCACCGTGGGCAAGTAGCCGGCATTCCCTAACGTCGCATTGTTTTTACTTATCTGCTCCTCGTTGCGGGTGATGCGGAGTGAATAGTTGTTTGCCAGTCCCTCTTCCAGACACTGTTTTAGCGTATAGGTGTACTGGGCTTGTGCGGTTATTCCGCCTCCCAGCAGACATATTATGAAATAAATAGCCCGTTTTTTCATTTTCTTTCTTTTTTAGCACGGTTTGTCGAAATATACGAATAGATAGCAGGTACGATGTACATGGTCAGGAAGGTAGATACCAGCATACCACCCACTACTGCTACTCCCATGGCAATGCGCTGATTGGCTCCTTCTCCCGAGGCAAAAGCCAATGGAAGCAGGCCCAGGATGGTAGAAGCACTCGTCATTAGGATGGGGCGTAAACGCTGAAGAGCAGCATCGCGGATGGCCTGCATCTTGTCTTCTCCTGCTTCTTGTTTTTGGTTGGCAAACTCTACAATTAAAATACCGTTCTTGGCTACCAGACCAATCAGCATGATGATACCAATCTGACTGAAAATATTCATGGTAATGTCTCCAAAATACATGAAGACCAATGCTCCGGCAATGGCCAGAGGGACAGTCAGCATGATGATGAACGGGTCCTTGAAACTTTCAAACTGTGCAGAAAGTATCAGGTAAATCAGTACAAGTGCCAGAATAAAGGCAAACATCAGGCTGGAAGAACTTTCACGGTATTCCTTTGAGTCGCCCGACAAAGCTGTACGGAAGGTGTCATCCAGTACGTTGGCTGCAATCTTGTCCATTTCGTCCAGACCGTCACCAATGGTTTTTCCTTCAGCCAGTCCGGCAGAAATCGTAGCTGAGATAAAACGGTTGTAGTGATACAGTTTGGGAGGCGCTACCGCTTCTATGAATTCCACCAGGTTGTCCAGCTGAATCATTTCTCCCTTGTCGCTGCGGATATAGATGGATTTGATATTGGCAGGCTGGTTGCGTTGCTGGCGGTTAATCTGACCGAGAATTTCATATTGTTTCCCGTTCATATAGAAATATCCCATACGCTGTCCGCTTAATCCGTATTGCAAAGTTTCTCCAATGTCGCGCACGCTTACTCCCATGGTACCCGCCTTGTCGCGGTTGATGGTGACACGCATTTCCGGACTACTGAATTTCAAGTCTACGTCGGCCATCTGGAAGGTCGGGTTGTCGTACACTTGTGCCAGGAACTCTGGTAGAACCTCCTGTAGCTTTTCGATGCTGACAGCTTGTAGTACGTATTGTACCGGCATGCTGGCTCTTCGGCCACCGAAAGAAGACTGCTGCTGTACGAAGGAACGTGCTTTGGTGTGGGTACGGATGGCTTTCGAAATCTGTTCGGCCACCTGCATCTGCGTATAGTCGCGTTCTTTGATATCTTTCAAGGTAATCTGAATGTTTCCGCTACCACTGGATACGCGGGCGGAGACGAAAGCAGCATCCGGTACGATGGAGTCTACCAGCGTGTTGATTTCTTCCGTATAATCGCGTATGTATTCATAGCTGGCACCTTCTGCCGCACGGGTTCGGATATTGATTTGCGAACGGTCCTCCAATGGGGCCATTTCGGCAGGAATTTCTCCCCATAAATAACCGATGAGCACCAGTGTGATGATGGTAAACGGAATGGCAATGACACGTTTTCGTAGGAAGGCGTTGAGTGAACGGGAGTAGACACGGTTCATTCCTTCAAAGAAAGGCTCTGTCTTCCGGTAGAACCAGTTCTGCTTTTCCCTGTGTTTCAAAAGCTTGGTAGCAAGCATCGGGGTGAATGTCAGGGCTGCAAAAGAAGAGATGATAACCGAACCGGCTACCACGAAACTGAATTCCCTGAACAGACGTCCGCTGGTTCCTTCCATGAACACAATCGGGATAAATACAGCCGCCAGCGTAATGGTGGTAGAGATGACGGCAAAGAAGATTTCCTTGGCTCCTTCAATACCGGCTTCAAAAGGTTTCATTCCCCGTTCGATGCGGATATAGATGTTCTCTGTCATGACAATGGCATCATCCACAACCAGTCCCACGGACAAGACGACAGCCAGCATCGTAAGCACGTTGATGGAGAATCCTGCCACGTACATCACGAAGAATGCTCCAATCAGGGAGACCGGAATCACGATACAGGGTATCAGTGTCACGCGCCAGTCGCGCAGGAAGAGGAAAATGATGATGATAACCAGTACAAAAGCTTCGTATACCGTACTCTCTACTTCCGCAATGGAAGCACGGATAAAGCGAGTATTATCGAAACCGTAGGTATATTCTACGTCATCAGGCAAGTCCTTCTGCATCTGCTCCATACGTTCGTATACGGCATCTGCAATATCAATGTGGTTGGCACCCGGCTGAGGGATAACTACCACACCAACCATGGGCACACCGTTCATCTTCATGTAGCTTTTGATGTCGGCCGGTCCCAGCTCGGCATACCCGATGTCGCTGAAGCGTACTACCTGTCCATTCTGTTCCTTTAAGATGATGTTATTGAATTCTTTAGCCGTATGCATCTGTCCCATGGTGCGCAGAGTAAGCTCCATGGTATTTCCTTCAATACTTCCTGAAGGAAGTTCCAGGTTCTGGTCGTTGATGGCATTCTTGACGTCTACAGGCGTGATTCCGTAACCAGCCATTTTTACCGGGTCCAGCCACAGACGCATGGAGTAGCGTTTTTCTCCCCAGATGGATACACTGCTGACATCTGGAATGGTTTGCAACTGCTCCTTGACTGTTAAATCGGCTATTTCGCTCAGTTCCAGCAGCGAACGGGTATTACTTTGGATGGCTACCATCAGGATGGGGCTGGCATCTGCATCGGCTTTGGAAACGGTAGGAGGGTCACAGTCGCGTGGCAGGTAGCGTTGTGCTCGTGATACCTTGTCACGTACGTCGTTGGCGGCTGTTTCCAAATCCACAGACAATTCAAACTCTACCGTAATACGGCATTGTCCCTGCTGGCTGGTACTCGACAGGGAACGGATCCCCGGAATACCGTTGATATTCTGTTCCAGAGGTTCCGTAATCTGGTTTTCAATGACTTCCGCATTTGCTCCCGGATAACTGCAGGTCACAGAGATAATCGGGTTATCCACTGACGGATATTCACGTACTCCCAAAGTCGTATAACCAATCAGTCCGAATAGCAGGATGATGATGGTGAGTACGGTGGCCAGTACCGGCCTTCGTATACTAAGTTCGGATATGTTCATACGGCAGAAGGTTAGTTGATTTGGTCAAGAATTACCGGCATACCGGTACGTAGCTGCAAGGTACCGGAAGTAAGTATGGTATCTCCGGCAGACAGGCCTTTCAAGACCTGTACTTCTGCTTCCGTGCGGATACCTATTTCTACATCCACCGGTTCAGCCAGTCCCGAACGATACAAGAATACCTTGTTCTTTCCCATTTCCGGCACGATGGCTTCTGAGGGGATGGCAATAGCATCTTGAATTTCCTGTTGTTTCAGCGCAATGTCCGCATAACGTCCGGGGAGCAATTCTCCGTTCCGGTTCGGATAGAGGGCACGTACGGTCAGGGTATGTGTTTCCTCGTTGATGCGCGATTCAGTAGCATATACTTGCGAATTGAAGGTCTCCAGTCGGCCTTCAATTTTAAAGGTCAGGTTGGTACCTTTCTGAATCTGTCGGGCATAACGTTCCGGCACGGCAAATTCTACTTTTAACGGAGTGATTTTAGTCAGTTTGGCAATGACCGTAGTCGGAGAGGCGTATGCTCCCAGGCTGACTTGTCGTAACCCGATGATGCCGTCGAATGGGGCGCGGAGTTCCGTCATGGCAATATTGGCCTTTACATTTTCGATGTCGGCATTGAGGGTAGCCAGTTCTGTTTTTACCTGTTCGTAGGCTTCCTTACTGACCGCATCGCGTTGCAGTAAGGCATTCTGACGGAACACGCGGTCTTCGGCCAGTGGCATCTGAGCTTCCAGGCGTTTCAACTGAGCCTGTAACTGGCTGTCGTTCACTTTGGCCAGCAACTGTCCCTTTGATACGAAACTACCTTCCGTAAATTCGATGCTGGTAATTTTTCCGGAGGTTTCAAATGAAAGGTCCACCTCTTCGTCCGGCATCAGCTTTCCGCTTACGAACAGCTGGTCCGTAAGCAGATGAGGTTTGATAATCTTCGCATTTACATTCAACGCCTTATTTTTGTCGACTGGCGATTTCTTCTCGGCAGCAGCCAGTTCCTTGTTCTCTCCGGGAGTAAATGTATGAATGCCCAAGGCGGTCAGCCCTGCACCTACCAAAACGATAATTCCCCACTTGATTCGTTTGTCCATGTGTTTATTAGAGTCTGGTTAAATAATTATTTGGCAAACATATTGATTTATTGAAAGAATACCATGTTTTTTATATTTTTTATAGTTAAAAGAGCCCTTTTAGGGAGGTGAAATCATAATTATCGGAAAGGGATTTGTGAAAAATAGAGGCTTAGGTTGTTAATTTTATGGAAAACTGAGAAAGGCTTTTTTATATTAGTTATTGTACTACTATCTTTGCATACCGATTGTGTATTTATACTATGTTATCTCATATTGTCAGAAAAAATAAGCTTTTCCGTGCCTTATGTATGATGATGTTGTTACTCATACATTTGGATGCGTATGCGTATGAGGTAATCAGTGCATGCCAGGTTGATACACAGGACGAAATGGCGATACCTTCTGCTGCTGATACTTTTCAGGAAGAAGATGTGAATGTCCTTGAGTGGGAGGATTTATCTTATTCAAAAACCTCTGTACGTTCTTTTTTCTGGTGGTTTATATTAGGTTCGCTTCCCTTATTTTTCATTTGCTTTCGAAACTTTATTACTGATATTTCTGTAATAGTCCGTACTGTATCCTTACGCGTATTTCCTGTACGCCCGTACGTGACTTTTTGTACCTTATTGATTTAGTTTTTTCGCGTACTGCGTGAAAAAAAGTCTGTTCCGGTCTGGTGTGATACCCGATCGGAAGGTTATTCTTGTTTTTTAAAATCAAATAACATAGTAATCTTTATTTTGTCATCTTATGAAAAATTTTCTTCACAAGGTTGCAATCTGGTCATGTGTGGCCGGACTGTTGCCTGCCTGTCAGTCGTCAGGCGAAAAACAAGTAAAGAGTAAGGGAACCATACCGGTGACGGTACTTCAGCCTACTACCATTGACTTGCCACGGTCGTATGTGGCCGATATTCAGGCTATTCAGTTTGTGGAAATAAAAGCTCGTGTAGAGGGCTTTATCCAGCAGGTACTGGTCGACGAAGGTCAGTTGGTAAAAAAAGGACAGCCTATGTTCCGCTTGAATTCGGAGAATTATATGGAGGTGCTCAAGGCGGCTGAGGCTAACTACAAGCAGACACAGGCCCAGTTGGAACTGGCGAATTATGAAACCGAACGCGTACAGCGCCTGGTAGACAAACAGATTATTTCACCGATTCGTCTGGACCAGGTGAAACGTGAGCGGGAAGTGGCTCGGATGAAAGTGGAGCAGGCGCGTGCAGAAATGCAACGGGCGCAGATGGAATATAGTTACACCACGATTACCGCTCCTTTTACCGGCTATGTAGACCGTATTCCTTATAAAGTGGGAAGTCTGGTGAACCCGGAAAGTCTGTTGACTACCGTGAGTGATATTTCGGAAATCTTTGCTTATTACAAAGTGAATGAAAGCGAATACTTGCGTCTGAAGCGTGCGCAGTTAAGCGGAGAAAACCTGCAGCAGCTGGATAAAGTGGAACTGATTTTGCCCGATGGGTCGGTGTATTCACATAAGGGAAAGCAGGAAACGGTGGAAGGAGACTTTGAACGGGGAACCGGTTCTATTGCATTCCGTGTACGCTTCCCGAATCCTGACGGACTGTTGAAGCATGGAGTAACCGGAAAGGTACGTATGATGACTCACATGGAGGATGTGTACATGATTCCTCAGAAATCTACCTTTGAAATTCAGGACTTTACGTATGTGTATTTGTTTAATGAAGAAGGAAAGGTAGAGGTGCGCAGCTTTAATCCGATTGAGCGTTTCCAGAACTATTATGTAACGCAGGATTTCCCGGCGGGTACGACAATTGTGTACGAGGGCGTACAGTTGGTGAAAGACGGTATGCAGATTAAGGCAGATACCATCCCGTTTGAAGACGTGAGAAAGGAATTGAAGTTGAATATGTTGCAAAGATAAGGGCCTATGTTTAAGTTATTTATTCGTCGCCCGATTCTTTCGGCTGTTATCTCTGTCATCATCGTTTGTTTGGGAGGACTGGCATTGGTATCGTTGCCTATTACGCAGTTCCCGGATATTGTGCCTCCTTCGGTAACGGTGACGACCCGTTATACCGGAGCCAGTGCCGATGTGATGGCGAAGACGGTAGCTACTCCGCTGGAGCGTGCCATCAATGGCGTACCGGGCATGACCTATATGACCACGGTATGTACGAATGACGGTATGTCGCTCACAACCGTTTATTTCAAGGTAGGAACCGACCCGGATGTAGCCGCAGTAAACGTACAGAACCGTGTGACCACCGTACTGGATGAGTTGCCCGAAGAGGTAATCCGTGCCGGTGTGGTGACAGAGAAGGAAGTGAACAGTATGTTGATGTACTTGAATGTGTTCAGTACAGATACCACACATACGGAGAAGTTTGTGTATAACTTTGCCGACATCAATGTGCTTCGTGAGTTGAAACGTATTGACGGAGTGGGGCTGGTAGAAATCATGGGAAGCCGTGACTATGCCATGCGTGTATGGCTGAATCCGGCTCGTATGGCGGCCTATAACCTGGTGCCACAGGATGTGACAGATGCTATCCGTCGGCAGAACATTGAGGCGGCTCCCGGAAAGACAGGTATCAGTTCCGATAAATTACCCCAGCAGTTGCAGTACGTATTACAGTACACCGGGAAGTTCAGCACCCCCGAAGAGTACGGGGAGATTGTGCTCAAGGCCTTGCCCGACGGTTCGTTGCTGCGTCTGAGGGATGTGGCTACCATCGAGTTTGACTCAGAAGACTATAACATGGTGTCCATGACCGACGGACGTCCTTCTGCCTCTATTATGATTAAGCAGCGCCCGGGTTCCAATGCGCGTGAAGTCATTAAAAACATCAAGCAGCGCATGGAGGAAATCAAGGAGAGCAGTTTTGCTCCCGGCATGGACTATAACATTGCATACGACGTATCCCGCTTTCTGGACGCTTCCATTACTTCCGTGTTGAAGACCTTGTTGGAAGCTTTCTTGTTAGTATTTGTCGTAGTGTATCTTTTCTTGCAGGATTTACGTTCTACACTGATTCCGGCCATTGCCGTACCGGTTTCTTTGATTGGAACCTTCTTCTTCATGCAGATGTTAGGTTTTTCCATTAACATGCTGACCTTGTTTGCACTAGTACTGGCCATTGGTATTGTGGTCGATAATGCGATTGTGGTGGTCGAGGCTGTTCATGTCAAGATGCATGAAGAAAAGCTGAGTCCTTATAAGGCATCTGTGGCGGCTATTAAAGAAATTGGTGGAGCCATCATTGCCATTACGCTGGTCATGTCGGCGGTATTCGTGCCGGTGGGCTTCATGGAAGGTACGGTAGGTATTTTCTACCGTCAGTTCTCTTTGACGCTGGCTGTGGCTATTGTCATTTCGGGTGTGAATGCGCTTACGCTTTCGCCTGCACTTTGTGCCTTGCTGCTCCGACCGGCAGGTCACGGACGTAAGAAAGCTACCTGGCTCCGCAAGTTCTTTGTGGTATTCAATCGCCGTTACGACCGCTTTGAACGCAGCTATCAGTTAGGATTGCACAAGTATTTAGGGCGAAAATCTTTTACTTACGCTACGTTACTGTTGTTCTTCCTGGCTACGTATGGCATCAATTTAGTGCTTCCTACCGGATTTATCCCGAATGAAGACCAGGGTATGATTTATGTAAACGTGGATGCCCCTCCGGGAGCGACGGTGGAGCGAAGCGAAAAGGTACTGAATCAGATTCAGGCTGCCTTGCTGCCTTTTGATGAGATTGAAAGCATCTCTACACTGGCCGGCTACAGTTTGATGACGGAGACAGAAGGAGCCAGTTACGGTATGGGTATGATTAACCTGAAAGCTTGGGATGAGCGTGATAAGGGAGTAGAGGAGCTGATGCAGCTGTATAAGGAGCGTACTTCTCATATCAAAGATGCCGACATACAGTTTTTCTTGCCACCTTCCGTGCCCGGTTTCGGTAATGCCAGTGGGTTTGAGCTTCGTTTGCAGGACAAAACAGCAGGCAATTTCCATGATTTTGCAGAAGTGGCCAATACATTGGTGGAGAAGTTGAATGCCGACCCGCGTCTTCAGGGAGTTACGTCTGGTTTTAACCCGAACTTCCCGCAGTATTTGTTGAAAGTGGATTTGGCAAAAGCTGCCAAGTTAGGTGTAGACTTGGATAAGGCAATGGAGACTCTTCAGGCGTATATCGGAAGTTTCTATTCGTCCAACTTTATCCGTTTCGGACAGATGTATAAGGTGATGATTCAGGCTTCACCGGAGTATCGTATGAATCCGGAAGATTTGTATCGCTTGTATGCGAAAAACAATGACGGTAATGTGGTACCTTATTCAAACTTCATGACCATGGACCGTGTGTTCGGCCCCAGCCAGATTACCCGTTACAACATGTTTACTTCTGCCCTGATTACAGGTGAAGGAGAAGGAGGAGTCAGTTCGGGTGAGGTGATACAGGCCGTAGAAGAAATCAGCAAGGAAGTGCTTCCTCGTGGTTACGATGTGGAATGGTCGGGTATTACCCGTGAGGAAAAGGATTCGGGCGGACAGACCATATTGATTTTCGGAATTTGTCTGTTGTTCGTGTACCTGCTGTTGGCGGCACAATACGAAAGTCTGCTGTTGCCTTTCCCTGTCATCCTTTCGTTGCCTGCGGGAATCTTCGGTTCTTATTTCTTCCTGCAACTGGCCGGACTTGAGAACAATATTTATGCACAGGTGGCTCTGGTCATGTTGATTGGTTTGTTGGGTAAGAATGCTATCTTGATTATCGAAATGGCCAACCAATATCGTCAGAGCGGACTTTCAGTCATGGAGGCCGCAGTAAAGGGAGCGGTAAGCCGTCTGCGTCCTATCTTGATGACTTCGTTTGCCTTTATCTGCGGATTGATTCCGTTGCTGGTAGCCACTGGAGCAGGTGCGTTAGGAAACCGTTCCATCGGTACAGCCGCTGCCGGAGGTATGTTTATTGGAACCTTTGTAGGAATCTTCCTTGTACCTGGTTTGTATATCTTGTTTGAAACTTGGTCGTCTCGTTTAAAGACCGATAAAAAATATGATGAAGATGAAGACTAATCGTTTACGAAATTATATCGCAATTGCCATTGTTATACTGTTGTCGAGTGGCTGTAAGTCGCCTTCTCTCCTTTCGGAAGAGAAGGTGGCTCTGCCCGAAACTTTTGTCGGGGGAACCTCGGACACGCTGAGTATGGCCAACTTGTCATGGAAAGAATTCTTTCCGGATACCTATTTAAAGGCGTATATTGATACGGCACTGGTAAGAAATCATAGTTTCTTGCAAACGTTGGAGAGGGTGTCGCTTGCCCGTGAACAATTACGGGTGGGCCGGGGAGCTTTGCTGCCTGAAGTATCTTTAGGCTTGAGTGCCGGTGTACAGCGTTTTGGTGAATACACCATGGATGGGGTAGGAAACAGTACGACCAATACCCCCGATTTGGCAAAGGATAAGCATATTCCTGATCCTTATAAAAACCTGAATTTGGGCGTAAGCTTTCAATGGGAAGCCGACGTATGGGGAAAACTGACGGATAAAAAACGTGCAGCAGCGCTTCGCTGGATGAACTCGGTGGAGGCTGCACGCTTGGCACAAGCCATGTTGGTTTCCGAAGTGGCCTCACAGTATTATCATTTGGTGGGACTGGACAAGAAATGCGTCATTCTGAAAGAAGAAATCCAAAAGGCACAGGAAGCTTATGAACTGACCAATGAGCTGATGAAGGAAGGTGAAGTTTCCCGTTTGTCAGTCGACCAGTTCCAATCGCGTGGACTGAAGCTGGAAGAGATGCTTCTCGACACGCGTCAGCAGATTGCAGAAGCAGAACGCGCACTGGCATTGTTGCTGGGAAAGCTGCCTTTTGAAATCAAACGTTCCACTTTTGAGGAAATTTCTGCATCGCAGTTCCCTGCTGCTTCCGGTATACCGGCCCAGTTGCTGTGTAACCGTCCGGATGTGAAAGCGGCCGAATTGGAACTGTTGGCTTGTAAGGCCGATGCTTTTGCAGCCCGTAAGACTTTCTTCCCTTCCTTGCTTATCGGGGGAGGAGGCGGATTCAATGCCTTTGATTTGAGCAAATGGTTTGTCTCACCGGCCTCTTTGGTCTACGACTTAGCAGCTGGTATCAGTGCTCCTTTATTCAAACGCCATGAAATCAGGGCTTTATGGAATGAATCGAAAGCACGTCAGCGTATGGCATTGCTGGAATATCACCGGGTGGCGTTGAAGTCTTATCAGGAAGTAGCCGATTTGCTGGAGGCATCTGAACGGATGGACGAACGTAAATTGTTGAAAGCCAAGGAAAGTCGCGTGCATCGCCGTTCCATTGAGAATGCGAACGAATTGTTCCGTACCGGTTTTGTAGGGTATCTGGATGTGTTGTCGGCCGATGAACGTTATCTGGATTGCGAGCTGGAACGTATCGACTTGAATGTAGCTTATTGTCAGCTTCATACCCTTCTTTACCGTTCTTTGGGAGGAGGACGTTTCTGATACCATTCTTTATTATAAAAAAATAGCCCCGCTTTGACAGTCGTTGGCGTCAGAGCGG
>ERZ779737.1180-NODE-1180-length-21288-cov-3.223002_pt1 | contig 21288 bp, 16 predicted proteins | sample MGYA00511889_ERZ779737 | MGnify/ENA primary metagenome ERZ779737 (study PRJEB29588, sample SAMEA2163575) | human gut metagenome | biome: human gut; feature: human-associated habitat; material: faeces | place: Denmark | collected 2008/2010 ...
ATATATATTCAGGAACAAGCGTGGCAGCAAGCCACCTAGGAGATGCAACAGGAGAGACAGCCGGCTGGTATAGTGACTCCGCGGACTTTGTTGATTCTTTTACCCCTTGGTTTAGGCGCGGGGGCCTCTACGGTCATGGGGATAATGCTGGCGTGTTCAACTTCAGCTACAACACGGGTGGAGGCAACAATACCTACGGGTTTCGTGTTGTTCTTTCCACTACGGGAGCGTAAGCGACCAGTTACACAGATACTGCTAAACAAGGCCAAAAATGTAACTTAAAAAGTTACACAAAACTTGGTTTGGGGATTGAGTGCATGAACATAGGTCATGCAAATGCTAGACATTGGTTATAATATAATTTTTTATAAGGTATTTTATAATAGGGATTAAGTCGTTTTTTCGTGAACTTTGTTTCGTCCAGCAACCCTTTGTTCAAACTCGGATGCAAAACCAACAACGGGAATATAAAACAAATAGAAAATAACTTAATTAGTAAATAATATTATATGTTTTAATAAGTTTATATGCTAGATAAAAAAAGTCTATTTACTAAAAGTGTGTAAATACACAAAAAAAGTAAATGATAATGTGGATGTTAATTATAAATATAATTAATCTATGAACTAAAAGGACGTAGTAAAAGTAAAAAAAAACAATTGACATATTTTAAATATGTGGTAATATAAATATATGTGAAAAAAGCAATGATTAGGAATTATTAATGAAATGTTTAAAAGAGAGTTCTTGTTTGGTGAAAAAGAATAAACTATTATTAATATGCTACCTATGAGCAATTCTATAAAGAAGAATCGGTAATTACCGTTATTGAAATTAAGAAATAAAAGGATGGTACCGTGTTATTGACACTCCTTAGGTACTATCTTTTTTTTAATATAGGAGGAAATTATGAAAAAAAATATTATAGCTATTGTAGGTATGTGTGGAAGTGGTAAAAGTGTGGCTTCGGCTTTTTTAGAAGATTTGGGTTATGAAAAGGTTTATTTTGGAGGAGTTACTTTAGATAAGTTAAGGGAAAATGGGATGGAGATAAATCCTTTAAATGAGAAAATAATGCGTGAAAAACTTAGAAGTGAACTTGGTATGGGAGCATATGCAAAGATATTACTTCCTAAGATAAAAGAATTATCGATGGATAAGAATGTTGTTTTGGATGGATTATATTCATGGGATGAATATAAGATATTACTTGATAATTTAGATAATATATCTTTAGTGGCTATTATTTGTGATAAGAAAATTAGGTATGAAAGATTAGAAAAAAGAGAAATAAGGCCACTTACTAGTGATGAGGCTAATAAGAGAGATATTGCAGAGATAGAGAATTTGGCTAAAGGCGGACCAATATCATATGCTGATTATTTTATTAATAATAATGGTACTTTAAAAGATTATGAGATAAGATTAAAAGAAATATTAAATAATATAGAAAAGGAGAGAATATAATATGGAAATTAAAGAAAAATATTTAGAATTTTTTAAGAGTAAAGGGCATAAGGTAATACCAAGTGCTCCAGTAATACCAGAAAATGATCCTACTTGTTTATTTATAACAGCAGGTATGCAACCACTTATTCCTTATTTAAAAGGACAAAAGCATCCTGATGGAGTAAGACTTGTGGATGTTCAAAAATGTTTTAGGACTAATGATTTGGATTCTGTAGGGGATACTTATCATCACACTTTTTTTGAAATGTTAGGTAATTGGAGTTTGGGAGATTATTTTAAGAAGGAATCAATTGCATGGAGTTATGAATTTTTAACAGAGTGGTTAAATATTCCTCATGATAAACTTGCTATTACTGTGTTTAAGGGTAATGATATTGTAGAAAAAGATATGGAAAGTGCTAATTATTGGATGAGTCATGGTATTAGTGAAAAAAGAATTGCTTATTTAAAAGAAGAAGATAATTGGTGGCCTAATATTGAAATGCTAGGACCATGTGGACCTGATACGGAGATATTTTATTTTAGGAGTGAGGAAGAGACTCCAGAAGTGTTTGATCCAAATGATAAGAGATGGGTAGAAATATGGAATAATGTTTTTATGCAATATAATCATGTTGATGAGAAGACTTTTGTACCTTTGCAAAATAAAAATGTTGATACTGGTATGGGAGTAGAAAGAGTAACGGCAATTCTTGAGGGTGTAGATGATAATTATCAAACATCTATTTTTAAGGATGTTATTGCTTATATTGAAAAGATATCTGGTTTAAGTTATAAGGATTTAGAATATGCTAGAAGCATGAGAATACTTGCGGATCATATAAGAGCATCAGTTATGATTATTGGTGATGATTCTAATATTATGCCTTCTAATACTGATCAAGGATATGTTTTGAGGAGATTAATAAGAAGAGCTATAAGACATGCTAAGAGAATAAATATTGATGTAAATACTGATTTTGAACGAGTAATTGCTAAGATGTTTATTGATAAATATAAGAGTACTTATCATGAATTAGATAGGAATGAGGTACATATTTTAGATACTTTATCTAGTGAGAAGAAGAAATTTTCTAAGACTTTAGAGCGTGGCTTGAAAGAGTTTGAGAAAATTATAAAGAATTTGAATGACAATGAAATCAATGCTACGAATGCTTTTAAATTGTATGATACATATGGTTTTCCTATTGAACTTACTATTGAACTTGCTAGTGAATTAGGTATTACTGTTGATAAGGATGGTTTTGATAAGAAGTTTAGTGAACATCAAGAGAAGTCAAGGTTGGGGTCAGCTCAAAAATTTAAAGGTGGGCTTGCTTCAACGGGAGATATGGAGATAAAATACCATACTGCTACTCATTTATTAAATGCAGCTTTGAAAGAAGTATTAGGATCTCATGTGCATCAAAAGGGTAGTAATATTACTGCTGAAAGAATGAGATTTGATTTTAGTCATGATAGTAAGATGACTAGTGAAGAATTAAAGAAAACTGAAGATTTGGTTAATTCATATATTAAAGCCTCTATTCCTGTAATTAAGACAGAGGAAAAGAAGGAGGATGCTATTGCTGATGGGGCAGAGGCTATGTTTATTGAAAAATATGGTGATATTGTAACAGTATATACGATAGGTGATGTGTCAAAAGAGTTATGTGGTGGGCCTCATGTTAATAATACGAGTGAACTAGGACATTTTAAGATAATTAAGGAAGAAGCTTCTAGTGCGGGTGTTAGAAGAATAAAGGCTATTTTGGAATAGACTATAATAGTCTATTTTTCTTCACATAATTTAACATAATTGCTTTAATCTATAGACTTTTTTTAGAAATTTTAGTAAAATAATTTTGGTGGTTATATGAAAAAATGTGCGGTTATTTACAATCCTCATAGTGGTAAAAATATTCATGATAATTTTATTCCTAATTTTATTAAGATATTAAATGATTATGGTTATGATGTTGATTTTATTTATACTGAGTATAAGTATCATGCTTTTAAGATAATAGATGAAATTAATGGTGATACTGATTTGGTTATATCTTTGGGTGGGGATGGAACTTTTAATGAGATAGTAACTGGTAATTTAAAAAGAAAGAAGCCTTTGCTTTTAGCTCATATTCCTTTAGGTACTACTAATGATATTGGAGCGATGTTTGGATATTCTAAGAATATTATTAGTAATTTAAAGGCTTTGCTGGATGGTTCTATAAAGAAGATAGATATATGTACCGTTAATGGTAGACCTTTTGTTTATGTAGCGGGTTTTGGTAAGTTTTTAGATGTATCTTATTTGACTACGAGTAGTCAAAAGAGGAAATGGGGTTATTTGGCATATCTTTATAATGGAATAAAATCTTTTTTTGATAAAACAAATGACTATGAATTAACATATACTATTGACGGAGAGACATATCAAGGAAAATATTCGTTTTTTATGATATCTAATGCTAATAGAATAGCGGGTTTTAATAATTTTTATAAGGATGTTAAATTAGATGATGATAGGTTTGAGGTTTTATTTTGTTCGTTAACTAAGAAGAAGGATATAGTTAAGGCATTTATTAATTTAAAAACAAATGGTATTAATAATGTTGCAGGGATGTATTTTCATAAGACTAATAATTTAACTGTTAAGTTTAATAAAAAACCTAAGAAGAATTGGTGTGTTGATGGGGAAGAGTTGGTGGATAATAGAAAAATATATAATATAAGTATTATTCATGATGTTAGAATAATGCTACCTAATAAGAATATTAAAAACTTATTTATTAAATAAAAGGATGGTGATTGCATGAAAGTTTTTAAGCCACTTAAAAAAATGATTTTATATTTGATTTTAGCTATTTTACTTTTAGTGATTCAAGCTATTTGTGAATTGAATTTACCTAGTTATACTTCTAATATTATTAATATTGGTATTGGTAATAAGGGTATTGAATCTACGTTTCCTACGGTGTTAAGAGAACAAGAAATGAGTAAGATATTAGTTAATGTTAATGAAGAAGATGAGAAAAAGATATTAAATAATTATAATCTTATATCACTTTCTAGTATTAGTAAAAAAGAATATTTAGTTTATAAGAATAAATATCCTATTATTGATAATGAGAATATATATCTTTATAATAATAAGGTAGATATATCTAATGTTATGGGGGATGCTATTTTTAATTATTTGAATCAAGATAAGAAGATAGATATGTCTTTAAAAAATGCTTCTATTTTAAATTATATTGAGAATGAATATAAGATAGTTGGAGTTGATACTGCTAAGATACAAAGTAATTATATTTTTAAGACTGGTCTTATTATGGTATTGATTACATTACTATGTATGGTCGCTTCAATCGGGGTAAGTTATCTTAGTTCTAGGATAGCATCAAAATATGCTAAGGAGTTAAGAAGTAATGTGTTTAGTAAGATATTAACTTTTTCAACGGTCGATATGAAAAAGTTTGGAACTTCTTCTTTGATTACGAGAACGACTAATGATATAAATCGTGTGCAAATGCTTATAATTATGTTTTTGAGGATTGTTGTTTATGCTCCAATTATGGGGGTCGGAGCTATTTTAAAGGTATTAAATAGTAATGCTTCTTTGACTTGGATAATTGGTTTAGGTATTGTATGTATTGTTAGTTTGATGTTAACTTTATTATTTATTGCTTTACCTAAGTTTGAAGTAGTTCAAAAATTAATAGATAAATTAAATTTAACAACAAGGGAGATAGTTACAGGTATTCCAGTTATAAGAGCATTTAGTAATCAAAGATATGAAGAAAAAAGGTTTGATAAGGTAAATAGGGATTTAGAAAAAACGAATCTTTTTGTAGAGCGTTTGATGTCTTTGATTAATCCAATGATAAGTTTAGTTATGAATGGTGTTACTTTATTGATATTATGGGAAGGTGCTAAGAAGATTGATATTGGTGTTATTAATTTTGGTGATGTCTTTGCTTTAATTCAATATGCAATGCAAATAATTGCTTCATTTATTATGTTGTCGATGGTATCTATTATGATACCTAGAGCAATGGTTTCTATAAAAAGAATAAGTGAAATATTAAATTATAATGTTTCAATTAAAGATGGTGAAGATGCAAAAGATATTAAAGAAGTAGAGGGATTAATTGAATTTAAAAATGTTTCTTTTAAATATCCTAATGCTAAGGAAGAGGTATTAAGTAATATTAATTTTACAGCAGAGGTAGGGAAAACTACGGCTATTATTGGTTCTACGGGAAGTGGTAAGAGTACTTTGGTTAATTTATTACCAAGATTATATGATGTTACAAGTGGTGAAATAAAATTAGATGGAGTAGATATAAAGAATATAAAATTGCATGATTTAAGAAATAATATTGGTTATATAGCTCAAAAAGGTGTACTTTTTTCTGGGACAATAAAGTCAAATATTAAATATGGAAATAGTAGTATTAGTGATAAGCAAATGATTTTTGCTTCAAATGTTGCTTTAGCGGATGAATTTATTAATAGTAAAGAAGGAGGATATAATTATAAGATTGCCCAAGGTGGTACTAATGTAAGCGGAGGTCAAAAGCAAAGATTGTCTATTGCGAGGGCTATTGCTAAGAAGCCTAAGGTATATATATTTGATGATAGCTTTTCGGCTTTAGATTTTAAGACTGATGCTAAATTAAGAAAGAATATTAAAGAAAAGTTAGGTAATGTTACTACTTTAATCGTGGCTCAGAGAATTAGTACTATTATGCATGCTGATAAAATAGTGGTTTTGGAAAATGGTAAGGTGGTAGGAATTGGTACTCATAAGGAACTTATGAAGAAATGTAAGGTATATAAGGAAATAGCCACTTCCCAATTATCAAAGGAGGAGTTGGCATGAGACCAAGAGAGAATACAAATGATAAGATAAATGATTTTAAAGGTACTATTGTAAGACTTGTTAATACTTTGAAAAAGTATAAAATAGGTATTATTGTTGTTATAATATTTTCAATTATAAGTGCAATATTTTCTGTAGTATCACCTAAAATACTTGGTAAAATTACGACGGAAATTGCTACTGGAGTGATTTCAAAATTTCAAACAGGAGTAGGTATTGATTTTGATAAAATATTACATATCTTAATTATTTTGATAGTAATTTATTTAGTGAGTGCAATATTTACTTATTTACAAAGTTTTATCATGGCTTATATTTCTAATAATTATACTTATGAACTAAGGAAGAAAGTAATAGCTAAAATGAATAAGATACCTCTTAAGTTTTTTGAATCTAAGAAAACGGGGGATATTTTATCTAGAATTACTAATGATATTGATACAATTGGAGAAAATTTAAATCAAAGTTTAACTCAAATAATATCATCATTTGTAATGCTTATAGGTATTATTATGATGATGCTTAGTATTAGCCCTTTATTAACTGGAGTTTCTATTTTGATATTACCAATAGGAATATTATTACTTATGTTTAGTGTTTCTAAGAGTCAAAAATATTTTAATCAAACTCAAGAATATCTTGGACATATTAATTCTCATGTAGAAGAAGTTTATGGAGGACATTCTATAGTTAAGGCTTATAATGGGGAAGAGCAAGAATTAAAAAAGTTTGAAAATTTAAATGACACTTTATATAATGCGGCATGGAAGGGTCAATTTTTATCTGGTTTAATTCATCCTATTATGAATTTTTTGGGTAACTTAGGTTATGTAATCGTGGCTATTATAGGTGGTTATTTAACTACTAAGGGTAAATTAGAAATAGGTTATATTTTATCGTTTTCACAATATGTGAGAAACTTTAATACTCCAATTATGAGTATTGCTCAAATATTTAGTTTAATTCAGTCTATGGTGGCTTCAAGTGAGAGAGTATTTGAATTTTTGGATGTTACAGAAGAGGTTGATGGAACAAAAGAGGTAAGTAAGAATGTTGTTGGTAATATAGAGTTTGATAATGTATCATTTGGTTATGATAAGAATAAGATAATTATTCATAATTTTAATGCGACTATTAAAAAAGGTCAAAAGGTGGCTATTGTCGGTCCAACTGGTGCGGGAAAGACTACTATAGTTAAGTTATTAATGCGTTTTTACGATGTTAATGATGGTGTTATAAAATTAGATGGAATAGATATTAGGAAATTTAAAAGGGATAGTTTAAGAAGTATATTTGGTATGGTTTTACAAGATACCTGGTTATTTAATGGTACTGTTAAGGAAAATATTAGTTATGGTAAATTAAATGCTAGTATGAAAGAGATAGAGGAGGTTGGTAAGGCTTCATATATTGACCATTTTATTAAAACTAATCCACTTGGTTATGATATGCAGATAGATGAAGAAACTAGTAATATTTCTGCTGGTCAAAAGCAGTTGCTTACGATTGCTAGAGTTATTTTAAAAGATCCTAAAATTCTAATTTTAGATGAGGCTACTTCTAATGTTGATACAAGGACAGAGATTTTAATTCAAAAGGCTATGGATAAACTTATGGAGAATAGAACTAGTTTTATAATAGCACATAGGTTATCTACTATAAAGAATGCTGATTTAATATTAGTAATGAATGATGGTAATATAGTAGAAGTAGGTAAGCATAAGGAATTGCTTAAGAAGAATGGATTTTATGCTAGTATTTATAATTCACAATTTGAGAATAATTAAAAAAAGATAAGTATTGAACTTATCTTTTTCTTCTTCCTACAAAATTATTATTGTTACTATTTTGGGCGGCTTCAACTGAGGCTATTGTTTCAGACATGTTACTGTTATTTGTATTGTTGCCAACAATATTAACAACTTTACCATTTGGACTATTAGCATAAATATAGCCATTGATGAAGCTATTTATTTGTTCACTTGTCATACCTGATTTTTCTAAAAGGCTAAATAATTGTTCTAAAGGTATGTTTTGAAGTTGTGCTCTTGCTTGTGCTTCAGCGGCTCCTTTAATTTTAATTTTTTCGGCTTCTAAATCTGCGATTTTTTTATTTGCTTCCGCTTCGGCAATTCTTCTTTTATTTTCGTTTTCTTGCATTAATGTTTTTTCATAGTCTGCTTTTAATGAATCAGGTAATTCGATGTTTTCAAATTGAATATCAGTAATTCTAACGCCATATTTTTGCTCAAATTTAATAAATCTACGATCTTGATAGATATTATCTAAATTGTTAATATCTTTAGTTAGGTCTTTAGCATCTAATGATTCAACAAAGTTTCTTATTACTGATTTAGTAACGACCGCTAATTCTTGAAGTGGGTTTAAACCTTTTGTTTCAAATTTATAAGGATCTACCACTTTAATTGTTGCGGCTATGTCTATTTTAACCATAATACCATCGTTTGTTTTAAATTCTTCAGGTGGAAAATCAATGTTTTTTGATGCTACTGATATTAATTTAGTATCAAACCATGGAAAGAATCTTAAACCAGAACCTTTAACAGTAATACGTCCTGTTATCCATCCTTTTCTAATTACAGCGACATTTTCAGGTACTACTCTAAATAGTTTAAATTTAAATCCTTTGTAGTCTTCGTCGTTTGCACCTTCAGGCATTAAATTAATTTTCTTGGCATTTTCTCTTCTTTCTTCTTTATTATCCATAATAATTCCCCTCCAACTGATAAAATTATAGCATATTTGTTTGATTTTGTCAAAAGTAACATGTTATTTTAAAAAAAAAGTATAAATTGTTTGTATGAGTAAATAATAAAATTGGTGAATAATATGGATTTTAATACAATTATAGATGTTATTATAAGGACAATAAGTTCTTTAATAACTTTGTTTATGTTTACTAAATTGATGGGGAAAAAGCAAATATCTCAGTTAAATATTTTTGATTATGTTGTGGGTATTACGATAGGTTCAATCGCGGCAGATATATCTTTGGATACAAGTAAAAATTTAGTAGATGGAATCGTGGCAATGCTTATTTATGCTCTTTTTAATGCAATGGTTTCTTATCTTACATTAAAGAGTATTAAATTTAGAAGAATTTTTACTGGTACTCCAACTATGATTGTTGAAAATGGTAAAATAATTGAAAAGGGTTTAGTGAAGGCTAAGTTTGATATTAATGATTTGTTAGAAGAGGCTAGGAATGCGGGATATTTTAATTTAGAAGAGATAGAGTATGCTATTATGGAGAGTAATGGGCGTATTAGTTTTTTGCCTAGTGATAAAGATAAGCCTGTAACTAAAAAAGATATGAAACTCACAATAGAGAAATCTGTCCTTGTTTCTAATGTTATTATAGATACTAAAATTATGAAACATAATCTTAATGTTATGAATAAAGATGAATCTTGGTTACTTAAGGAACTTAAAGTAAATGGGTATGTACTTGATAATATTTTATTAGCAACGCTTGATAGTAATAATAAGTTAGTTATTTATGAGAAAAATGTTGATTCTAAGTATAGTACTATTTTGGAATAAGAATTTTAGAGTTAAATTTGTTGTAAATGATATGAAATTATGTTACAATTTTTTTGTGAGGTAGTTTATGATAGGATTTTATAATTATACAGTAATACTTACTTATTTAGGTTTTGCTACTGGTGCTTTTGGTATTTTTATGGCTTTAAATGGTAATTTATTCTATAGTATTTTATGTATTCTTTTCTGTGGACTTATTGATATGTTTGATGGGAAAGTGGCTAGGACAAAGAAGAGAAGTAAAGAAGAGATTAACTATGGTATTCAAATAGATTCACTTAGTGATTTGGTTTGTTTTGGTATTTTACCTATTGTTATTGGTTATGCAATTGGATTAAATAAATATTATCATTTTATTTTTTTGATTTTATATGCATTATGTGCTTTGATAAGGCTTGCTTATTTTAATGTTTTAGAGATTACTAGGCAAGATAATGATAATAGTACTTTAAAGTATTATACGGGGCTTCCTGTTACTAGTGTAGCCTTAATATTTCCACTTATTTATGCTTTAAAGGATTTATTAGGGGCATATTTTGAATTGGTTTATTTAATTAGTATTATTTTAATATCATTTTTGTTTGTTTCTCGTATTAAAATAAAAAAACCTAGTTTAAAGGTTATGGTAATATTTATTTTACTAGGTTTAATCGAATTAATACTTGGTTTAATTTAGTATGCTTAACTAAAATAAAAGTAAGTGATGAAATGATGAAGGAAGCAAGAATGTCAATTAATAAGTGCTGTTTAATAAATAATGTTGATAATATAATTAATATAGATAAGATTAAAATAATTATTCTATATTTTTTTTCTATATTTTTATTTAGTAGGGTGCTAAAAATAAATAGAAAGCAGAAACTACAATGCATACTAGGTAGTAAGTTTATTGGGGGATTATCTAATTTATAAATGATGTTAACTAGAAATGTGGATATGTTATTTGGAATAATACTTGGTCTTAATATTTTGGTGGGATATATTATATAAATAATTCCTGATATAATAGTGGTTAAGATATAACTTAGGTAATATTTATAAAACATTAATTTATCTTTTAAATAAAGTAGGTAGGGAATAAGGATGAGGGTTAAGTACCAAGAAATATAAAAATAAACAAAATAAGGGATGAAAGGGATATATAAATCTATTTTACTTTCTAATAAATGATAATTGTTTTGAAAAAGTTTAGTTAAAAAGTAAATAAGGCATTGAAAACTTATTAGGATACTGATAAGATAGATAAATTTTTTTTCTTTAAATAAATACTTCATATAAATCACAAGAAATATTATAAATAAATTTATAAAAAAAAGCAATATTTAGGTATTAAAATAATGTTATTTTAGCATATTACTAATAGGTGAAAAATATGAAGAAATATGTCTATTATTTGATGTTAATTAGTTTTATTTGTTCCTTTTTTTTAGGATTTAATCAGAGTGAAAAGACTAAAACGGTATTTACTGATGATGGTTTAAATAGTTATGTTATTGTTTTTAAAGATGGAATTGATATGAATGTTTATAAGGAGTTATTTGATAAATTGGATAGTAATAATTATGTTATATTTGATTTTGCTTTAGAGGATAGATATCATGATAAGTTGAATAGGGAAATAGATAATATTAAGATTAGTAAGGGAGATTATTTAAGTACTTTGAAAGAGTATATAGAAAAATATATTCAAATATTAGATTTATATAATAAGGAATTAGAGATAGCGAGAATACATTCTGGGAATATAAGAATAAAAAAGATTTATTTAAATTGTACTAGAGATATTTATAATATTTTGAGTATAAAAAATTAAATATTGTTAAAGTTAATAGTAGGAGGAAAATATTATGAAAAAAATACTTTTATTTATTAGTATAATTATTTTATTAACAGGATGTGGTAATCTAATGAATACACCAACTAAACAGGTTGAAGAATTGTTTAGTAAATATCAAAGTTATGATAATGATATTAAGAATGAATTAGATACTTTACTTAATAAGGAAACTTTAACTGATAGTCAAAGGAATGAATATCGTGATATTATTAAGAATCAGTATAAGAATTTGACTTATACAATTAAAGATGAAAAAATAGATGGTAATAATGCTATAGTAACTGCAGAAATTGAAGTATTGGATTTTAAGAAGACAGTTGATAAACTAGATGATGAGTATTCTACTAAAACTGATGTAACAACAAATGATTATATTGATGAGAAATTAAAGAGATTAAAAGATGTGAAGGAAAAGATTAAGTATACTCTAGAAATCGAAGTTAATAAGGATGAATCAGGTAATTGGAAAATTGTTAATTTAACTGATACTGATATTAAGAAAATACAAGGAATGTATTAAGGCCTTGTTTTTTTTCTTTTTTTTTTGTATAATTATCTTTAGAAATATGGTGATATAAATGTATTTAAAAGAGATAGACTTATATGGTTTTAAGTCTTTTGCGGATAAAACTAGTATTGTGTTTTCTTCTAATATAAATGGAATTGTAGGCCCGAATGGAAGTGGTAAGAGTAATATTTTAGATGCTGTTAAGTTTGTTTTAGGGGAGCAATCTTCTAAGAATTTAAGAGGAGATGGTAGTATCAATGATGTTATTTTTTCTGGTTCTAAATCAAGGAAACCTCTTAGCAGTGCTTCTGTTACTTTAATATTTGATAATACTGATAATAGTTTACCTATTAATTTTCCTGAGGTATCAATTAAGAGGATGGTTTATAAAAGTGGTGAGAATGAATATTTCATTAATGGAGAAAGGTGTCGTTTAAAGGATATAACTGATTTAATGTTAGATACATCATCTTCTAAGGAGAGTTTTAATATTATTGGGCAAGGTAAAATATCTCAAATAATATCTAGTAAACCGGTAGATAGAAGGGGTGTTTTTGAAGAAGCTGCGGGGGTACTTAAGTATAAGAAGAGAAAAGAAGAAGCAATAAGGAAATTAGAAAAGACAAATGATAATTTAATTAGGGTAAATGATATTATTAATGAACTTATGGCTAATTTAAAACCTCTTGAAGTTCAAAGTAGGGATGCTAAGAGGTATTTATCACTAAAAGATAATCTTAGTAATTTAGAGATATCTTTAATGGTTTTTGATATAGAGAAGTTAAATTTTAATTATAAGGAATCTAAAAGACAAATAGATTTAATTAATGATGAACTTTTAAGTATGAATTCAAGTTCTAGTATTAGTGATACTAGTATTTTAGAGAATAAGGATAAGTTAAAGAAAATAGATGAGGAAATAAATGAGAAGCAAACTATATTATTAACTATTACATCTAAGTTAGAAAATTTAAAATCTTCTTTAAAGGTGTTACAAGAGAGAAAGAAATATACTAAGGAGACTTCTTTGTTAAAGGATAATGTTGATAATTTAAGTAAGACTTTATTAGATATAGAGACTAAGATAAATAATTTAAATAATAATATAATAATTAGTGAGAAGGAATATTCTACTTTATTTGATAGTATTAAAAGTAAAGAGAATAGTTATAATGAACTTAAAAGTAAGATGAATAAGCTTATCGATAGTATTGCTAGAAGTAAGAGAGAAGAGAATGATATTTTATATAAGATAGAATATTTAGAGAATGTTGTTAATAATAATTCTAATTTGCCTAATTCAGTAAAGAATATCTTAAATAATCCTAAGTTTAAAGTACATAATATAATTGGGAAATTAATAGATATGGAAGAAAAATATCAATTAGCTATATCGACATCTTTAGGTATTGCTAGTAGTTATATTGTAACAGATAATGAAGAAGAGGCTAGTAAGTGTGTGCATTATTTAAGGGATAATAATTTGGGAAGTGCGACTTTTTATCCTTTAAATATTATTAAACCAAGATATATTCCTAGTAATATTATTAATAGTATTAAGGATGTTTCAGGTTATGTAGATATTGCTTCAAATGTAGTTAAATATGATAAGAAATATGAAAATATTATTTTAAATCAATTAGGTAATGTTATTGTATCTACTAATATAGAATGTGCTAATAATATTGCTAAGAAGATTAATCATGCTTATAAGATAGTTACAATAGATGGTAATATTATAAATGTTGGAGGTAGTATTACTGGTGGAAGTAATATTAAGAATAATATTTTAAAAGAGAAATATGAGATAGATAATTATCAAAATAAGCATAGGTTATTAGTTGAGAAAATAAAGAATGAAGAGAGTAGTTTAACTAATTATGAGAAAGAATTACATAATTATGAAAATGATTTATATGAGTTAAGAAATAAAAATAATTTAATTAATGATTTAATTAGTAATAAGAGAGAAGAGTTAAATAAATTAAGTGATGAAAGATTAAGTATTAAGAATAATTTAGATAGTTATAATGGATTACTTAGTAATAAGGAAGATTTAGAAGAGGCTAAATTATATAATGATATTACTTTGACAACAAAGGAAAGAGATAATGTTTTAACTAGTATTAATGTTTTGAAAATGGATAAGGATAATGTTAGTGAAATAATTACTAATTTAGAAACTGTTACTAAGAAGAATAGTGCGTATATTAGTAAGAAGGAAAAGCAGTTAAAGGAATTAGAGATATTAGTGAATCGTATTGAGGTTAAGCTGGATAATATTTTATTAGATTTAACTAATGAATATAATATGACTTATGAAAATGCTAAGAGTAAATATAAATTAGAGATTGAGGCAAATGATGCTAGGGAAAAAGTTAGTAGTTTAAAGGAACAAATAAAGGATTTGGGTACTGTTAATTTAGGTTCTATTGAAGAATATGATAGAATAAATGAAAGATATAATTTTTTAACTAAGCAAAAAGAGGATTTAGATACGGCAAGTGATACTCTTTTGGAAATTATTAATTCGATGGATGAAGTTATGAAGGAAAGATTTAGTACGACATTTGATAAGATTAATATTGAATTTGCTAAGGTATTTAAAGAATTGTTTAAAGGAGGAAATGCATCTTTGAGGTTAACTGAACCAGATAATTTACTAGAAACAGGAATTGAAATAAGTGCTGAGCCACCAGGCAAGAGTTTGAAATCAATAAATGCTTTATCAGGAGGAGAACAGACATTTACGGCAATATCTTTACTTTTTGCTATTTTGAATGTTAAGAAAGTACCTTTTTGTATTTTTGATGAGGTTGAGGCTGCTTTAGATGAAGTAAATGTTGATAATTTTGGAACATATTTAGACAAATATCATGATAAGACACAGTTTATAATAATAACACATAAGAAAAAGACTATGGAATATGCTAATATTTTATATGGTATAACGATGCAAGAATCAGGAGTAAGTAGGCTTGTTAGTGTTAAATTAGAAGATATTAATAAAGAAAAGTAGGAGGACTATGAAGAAGAAAAAAAAAGTTAGAATTAAATGGAATAGAGTTATTATAGCTTTATTTATATTAGTTAGTATTGTTTTTATACCAATTAAATTATTTTTTAAAAATACTACTGAATGTAAGGAAGAAGTATATATGACTAATTTTGTTAATAAGAGTTTAGGTGATTTAAAGACATATGCTAAAGAATATGATTTAAAATTAGAAATTACTTATGATTATGATGATGATATAGAGAAAGATTATGTTGTTAGTCAAAGTATTTTGGAAAATAATGAAATAAAAAAGGGAGATATTTTGCGGGTTGTTGTGTCTTTAGGAGAGTTAGATTTAAATAAATTAAAGAAAGATAATATTAATGAATTAGGGGAAGTACCTATTATGATGTACCATAATATTATAGATAAGCCTTCTAGTGAGACTAATTATACTGGTGGTAATGTTGATAAGGATGGATATAATAGAACGACTGAAGCTTTTCGTGAGGATTTAGAGATGTATTATCAAAAGGGATATAGAATGATTAGGTTAATCGATTATGTTCGTGGTAATATAGATACTGCTTATGGAAAGAGTCCTATTGTTTTAACATTTGATGATGGTAATGATAATAATATTAAAGTAACGGGTTTAGATAGTGATGGTAATATTATTATAGATCCTAGTAGTGCAGTTGGTATTTTAGAAGAATTTAAGAAAAAATATCCTGATTATAATGTAACAGCTACTTTCTTTATAACATCTTCTATATTTAATCAAAAAGAATATAATGAGAAGATATTAAAATGGTTAGTGGAACATGGTTATGATGTTGGTAATCATACTGTAGGTCATAATAATTTAAATAGTACAACGATAACTAAAACTCAAGAGGTAATAGCTAAGGTATATAAGCAATTGGATGAGATTATACCTAATAAGTATGTAAAGATATTGGCTTTACCTTATGGTAATCCAACAAGTAAAAAGCATGAAAATTATCCTTATGTGATAAAGGGTACTTATGAAGATTATACTTATGAGACAGAAGCTTCTTTGAGAGTGGGATGGAAGCCTGAAGTATCACCGTTTGATAAAGATTTTGATAAGACATATATAAAAAGATGTAGGGCTTATGATAATAATGGTAAAGATTTTGATATTGAGATGGTTTTTAATTTGTTAGAAAAAAATAGGTATATATCAGATGGGAATAGTAATACAATCGTGGTACCAGATAGTTATATAGATAAAGTAATAGAAACTGATAAAAAGATAATTAAATATTAGGAGGAACTTATGAAGTTAAATAATAAAGGTTTTGCTATTTCAGCAGTTTTATATTCGGTATTAATATTATTTATGTTGATATTAGTTTCGTATTTAACAATATTATCTGGAACGAAGAAGTTTAATACTAAAACACTAAGTAGTATAAATGAAGTAATGAAGGAAGAAGTAATAGAGATAAATAAAGTATTAAATGATAAGGAATATTATTTAACTACTATAAGGGGTAATTATTTAATAGAATTAGGTAATAAGAATTGTTATATTTATTTATCTAAAAATATGATATTAGTAAATAAAGATAATGGTTTATATATAAATAATGAATTAATTAATAGTAATAATTATATTTGTAATAATATGAATGATTTTAATAATATAGATAATAGTATTAAAATAGTATCGGTTTATGGTAAGATGTATAATGATAAAATAAAGTAAATAAATATTGACAATAAAATATAGAAATAGTAAAATTAACGTATAAGAATAGCAAAAGAAGAAGGTGTTTAAAATGAATAGAATATATCCAATAAACTATAATATTCAAACATCTGTATGGGGGGGGGGCATTTAAATATTCTATTATTTTAAATACTAAAAAAATAAATCTAAAAGATAAACTAACTGATATTAGTACTTTTTAAGTGCTAGTTTTTAGTTAGTTTTTTTGCTATTTAATAAGAAAAGAGGAATAAGAATGAAAGAATTAAAAAAAAGAATACCACTTAAATATATATATGTATTAAGTGCATGTATTGCAATATTATTATCAGTAGGATTATATTATACATATGCTATGTTTACGGCAAATGTAAGTTCAGGTAATATTGTAAATATGGATACAACATTAAATTATACTTTTGATGTATCAGGAACACAAAATTTTCATGTAGGAAAAAATAGTATTGCTAGTTTTAACTTTATAGTAAATAATTCTAGTAATGGATCTATTTATTATGAAATATATTATAGTACTAATAATGATTTAACTGATGTAATAATAGGAGAAGTAGTAGAAGATAAAAAAATTACAACTGAAGCATTAAATACAAGTGGTAATATAGATAAAGATAATAGAAAAACTATACCTTTAGTAATAGCAAATAACTCTAATAACGATATAGATGTAGTAATTGGAGTAGTAACAGGATATATTGGTAATACTATTAACTATGGATCAGATAATTATCCTAATGGCACTAAGATAACATCTACTTATAATCTTAGTGATATAAAGAGTAGTTGTGAAGGGCAAATAGGAGATACTAGTAATTGTATTACTAAATTAGTAGATGGTAATTTAAATACATATTGCTTAACCAGCAGTGTTGCCAACGTTCCTACTCTTAGCACTAAAATTCTTCAAGACAACACAAACGTTGCAACCAGAGCTTCAACAACATTTTCAAGTGCCTTCACCACAAACAATAATGGTAATACAATATATAAAGGAGTAGGACAAGATGGTAAAGAAACCTACTATTTTGCCGGAGCAGTAACTAATAACTATGTATATTTTGCAGGTTTCTATTGGCGAATAGTAAGAGTTAATGAAGATGGCAGTGTTAGATTAATCTACATTGGTTCAACTCCTACAAGTACATCTGGTTATATCAACACATCAATAGAATATAATACCGTATATGGAAAACCATATTATGTAGGCTATAGTTACGGTACCACCCAACATGGTAATGGAACAAACAGCAACATAAAAACAACCCTAGAAAATTGGTATACCAACAATATTAGCATAGATGATGACAAATATATAAGTAGGACAGCAATTTATTGCAATGATAGAGATTTAGCAAGTGGTTCTTCTTACAGCACTAGTGCAGGTGTTAACTTTGCAGGATATGGAAGATTAAATATAGGAAAAACCCCTACATTCGTATGCAACACCTCCGCAGATAGATTTACTGGAACCAATAACAGTAGTATTGTTAACCAGTTATTAGGGGATAAACCAATTGCTTTACTTACAGCCGACGAAGTTGCTTATGCAGGAGGCGTATTTGGAACCGATAATGCTTCATATTATTTAAGTGAAAATGCTAGTAGTAGTACTTGGTGGACAATGTCACCATTCATATTCCGCTATAATAGTTATACTAGCCAATATTCCTGCCACGATGCAAGAATGTTTGCTGTAAAAGCATCGGGTTCACTATATGCAGAGACTACCTTCCGTGAAGCAATCAGCTGTGCCATGGATTCCTATGCTATTAGACCAGTTATATCGTTAAAATCATGCGTAACATGGACGGGCGGTAATGGAACAAGTTCAAAAACAAATGGCAGTACAGGTGTATATACCGTAGCAATTGACGAAGCATGCATGACTAAAGACAATTAATTTAAAATAATATTATGAACTAGAAGGCAATAGCAAAAGATTAATAAATTAAATAGATAATTTTATCTATTTTTTTTCTTTAAAAAATAAACATTATGATGTATAATTAAAAAGAAAGGATGATTATATGAAACCAGTATTACTTTGTATATTAGATGGGGTAGGAATAAGAGAAGAAAAATTAGGCAACGCCTTTAAAAATGCGAACACACCAAACTTTGATTTTCTATGGGAAAACTATCCCCATGCCGTATTAAATGCCAGCGAAGAATATGTAGGATTACCAAAAGGACAAATGGGCAACTCCGAAGTAGGACACACCAATATTGGAGCTGGTCGTATTGTCTATCAATCTCTAGAATTAATAAATAAAAGTTTCAAAAATCACGAAATAGATAACAATGAAAAACTACTAGAAATAATTTCTTATGTTAAGAAAAATAATAAAAAATTACACATAATGGGACTTACCAGTGATGGAGGAATCCATTCTCACATAGATCATTTAAATGGAATTATATCTATTGCCCAAAAACATGGTTTAGAAGATAAAATATTTATCCATGCCATAACAGACGGAAGAGATACCTTATATAACAGCAGTTATTCATACATAGAAAAATTAAAAAGCCAAAACATTGCTTCCATTTCAGGAAGATACTATGCAATGGATAGAGACAAAAGATATGAAAGAACCAATCTTTACTTTGATACAATTACAGGAAATAACATCACTAATATGAGCATAAAAGATTATATAAATAACAGTTATGCCAATAACGAAACAGACGAATTTATCAAACCAGCACTATTTATTAAAGATGGCAAAATAGAAAAAGATGATGCCCTAATATGGATAAACTTTAGACCAGATAGAGCAATTCAAATAGTTAATAAAATTATCTCATATGGCACCAAAGTCCTAACAATGATGAAGATAAATAACGAAATTTCAGCCCCATATCTATTCAGCCATGAAAAAATAAAAAACACCTTAGGAGAATACCTATCTAATCTAGGTTACACGCAAGCTAGAATCGCCGAAACCGAAAAATACGCTCATGTTACCTATTTCTTTGATGGAGGCGAAACACTCAACTTAAAAGGATGTGATCAAATCCTAATACCTTCACCAAAAGTAGCCACCTATGATTTAAAACCAGAAATGAGTGCTAGAGAAATAACTTCAAATTTATTAGAGAAAATGGATAATAATTATGATTTCATATTCTTAAATTTTGCAAATGGTGATATGGTTGGACATACTGGAAACTATGATATGACTAAAAAAGCAATTGAAACTATAGACGAAATGATAGGTAAATTATATAAGAAATGCGTAGAAGATGAATATTTATTTATAATAACTGCTGACCATGGTAATGCTGAAGAAGAATTAGATGCAGATGGAAATCCATTCACTGCTCATACAACAAATCCGGTTCCATTTATTCTTGTAAATGCAGATCCGAAATATACACTGCGCGAGAACGGATGTCTTGCAGATATCGTTCCTACACTGATCCAGCTTATGGGAATGGAACAGCCTGCGGAAATGACAGGAAAATCACTTCTTGTAGAGAAATAATATAATACAAAAACTGTGAGAACTGCTTTGCAGACATCAGCAGTTCGTGATATTGACGAAACCCTCTGACACAAATCAGAGGGTTTTTTGTTTGCTTTTGGTGATTATGTAGAAAATCATGGAATTAAAAAACACATCTTGAAATGGAAAATTTTTTCAACTATAATCGCTCTGATATCTGATAAAACAGATATCGAAAATAGCAAATAAAGAGGATTAAAAAAGGATTGGGAGGGTTTATTGGAATGCAGACAGACATGACAGTTGGGAAACCAAAGAAGATGATACTTGACTTTACGATACCTGTATTTATAGGTAATGTATTCCAGCAGTTTTACAACATGGCAGATGCCATAATCGTAGGAAAATTTGTAGGAACAAAAGGGCTGGCAGCGGTTGGCTCAACAGGAACGATCATGTTTCTGATCATAGGTTTTCTTATGGGACTGACAGCCGGTTTTACAGTTCTGACCTCACAGAAATTCGGTGCAGGAAAGATGGATGAGATGCGTCAGTCAGTGGGAAATGCGGCGTTTCTTTCAATTATCATTTCGGTTATAATGACGGCTGTCAGTATGGTGGGAATGCACTCGCTTCTGACATTAATGCATACACCGGAGGATATTTTTCAGGATGCATATACCTACATTATGATCATATGCGGAGGTATTTTTGCACAGGTATTATATAATATCCTGGCCAGCATCCTACGTGCACTGGGAAACAGTAAAGTGCCACTGTATTTTCTGCTGGTTTCCGTTGTACTGAACTGCGGACCGGATCTGTTCCTGATCATCGTCTGG
>ERZ779737.1182-NODE-1182-length-21277-cov-3.041137_pt1 | contig 21277 bp, 15 predicted proteins | sample MGYA00511889_ERZ779737 | MGnify/ENA primary metagenome ERZ779737 (study PRJEB29588, sample SAMEA2163575) | human gut metagenome | biome: human gut; feature: human-associated habitat; material: faeces | place: Denmark | collected 2008/2010 ...
GTTATATCTATGTTATACTTGAGTTGGTATTAAAGGATTTAGGATAATAAGCGGGAATCCTCGGCAATTCAATTACCGAGCCTGCAAATAAAAAGTCAATAGCAAATTGATGATTTCAGGCAAAAATTTTTGCAAGATTTTGAACATTAAAATAAGACCACCGATATTCGCTGGTCTAAAATAAAGGTATTGACGAGATATTTATTCTGGGAGTGAAGACAGATATTCTTTCACTCGACCATAGTAGATGCGAAGAAACTTATTCGCACCGGCTGTCATGTAGACGTAATAAGGCTTTCCTTGTGCTCGTTTCTTATCCATAAACAAGTAGACAGGATCATCCTGTGGCTTTGTTTTGATGAGAACATCCATGACTTGAAACAGAGTCTTACGAAGAGTACTGGAACCGCGCTTGGAAGCAGGAACGCTTTTCTGCTCATATGAACCGGATTCATTTACGCCGGGATCAACGCCTGCAAAGGCTGTAATGGCTCCTTTGTGGGTAAATCGGGAGACATCACCAATCTCTGCCATAAGCTGTGGACCAAGCGATTTACCTACACCTTTCATAGCCATGACAACAGGGTATTCCGGCAGTTTAGAAGCAGCCTCATTCATCATGGTACGAAGCTGTTCCACAGTCTGTGAAGCCGTATTTAATTGTTCTACAGCCTGTTTGATGATTAACTTTGTCAGATCGTCTTTTGGAAGTATAGAAACAAGCTCCTTAGATGCTTCATAGATTTCAACAGCTTTTGAACGGCTGAAGTTGTACTTCCTGCGTTTACACCACTTTTGATAGTGGTCGATAAAGGCGTTTAGAGAGAGTTTACGAACACAATCCACATGCCAGTAGGTGGCTGAAAAGTCAACCCATTTTTGACTTCCATCCTCACGGGCGGGGCTGTCAAAATAAGTGTTAGCTCCCGGATAAGTTTGGTCAAGGATGCTGATTAGATTATTTTTCATAGCGGTTTTGTGTTTCATGTAAAAATCAAACTGGCGGTTCATGGTTTTCAGTTGATTACGAATTTCATCCATGAGACTATACTGTCTGAGTTCCGTCCAACTGTCAAGAGTATAGCGTGCAATTTTTACTGCATCCGCTTTATCGGACTTTACTTTGCGGAGAGAGTTGTCTCCAAAATCTTTGATGAGTTTGGGATTTATGGCAGATACAAAAAGGTCAGCTTTCGAAAGTTCACGGACAAGAGGTTCGTAATAACGACCGGTGTGTTCCATGACAATACGAGATTCGCCATCAATGGATTGGATCTGCTCAATGAGAGAGCGAATCCCACTGACTGTGTGTTTGACTTCAAATGGTTTTGAAATGATCTCACCATAAGGACGAAGGATAGCAACCATGCTTTTTCCTTTGGAAACATCAATACCTACTGCATTCATATTCATAAATTTGTCACTCCTTAAAATCAGATTATGCAATGGATAAAGACCAGTTTTACTCATTGCCTATTCCATCTACTGTGGTGTGACACGAACGTACCGAAGGCAGTTCAACCTGCATAAAACGAACGCTGCAAATGAGGAGCTGGTTATCAGTCTCGGTAACGGACGCGAAGTCCAAGATGAATAAGACGATATACCGATTGCTCCATACATTTTAACAGCTTAAGCAACAAGATGGATAATTCCTTACTGGCTGTAAGGGATATTAACCATAAATATATTGTAGTAGATGAAAGCGCAAACTGTGCATATCTGCACTCATAATAAATAAAAATAACAAAACGGTTTTCATTCAATTTCTCCATATAGCTTGAATGAAAAAGTAAATTCTACATTCTAATATACCTTGATTTTATGCGGGATTTAATTCTATTTTCGGAGATATACAACTTGATTTTTTTAGTATATAATGCTTTTATACGGCATAAACAGCATAGTTTTTTGCATGATAAAAGGACATCTGGAAATAGTGTGCAGGACTAAATTCCACATGTCTGTTGGAAAGACTAAATTCTATGCAATGAAACTTGCCTGTGCCTGTATTGTTATTATTATTTTATTAATGCTGGTATCAATGTGACTTCATCGGCTGGTATCTCTGCTAATCCTAATGCTTTATGAAGTCTGTTATCCAGCAGGAGACGGGATACTTCATATGGACTGTGTCCATTGAGGCTGTCCCGTTTTTCGCTATTGATATGATTTAATAACAGCAGCGTTGTTTTGTCTGTCATTTTTTCAAAGCTTGTTCCTTTTGGCAGGACATACCTTATATATTCATGATTCTTTTCAAGAGCACCTTTTTGATCAGAACGGTTGGGATCACAATAATAAATGCGTGTGCGTACTTCATCATTTTTGCTATATTCCAGACTCTGCCGGTCCTGAAATTCATGCCCGTTGTCTGTAAGTATTACTTCGAAAAGTTTCTGAAACAGTTCAATTCCAAGTAACTCTGTTAAATGATCAAAAATCCTAGTTACTTCTTTCTGGGTCTGTTCTTCTAAAAGAAACATAAGCATAAGGCTACAGTTTCGAAAGAACATAGTCAGAAAGCAGGGACTGGTACCTTTTGCTCCTTCAACAGTATCCATTTCGACTACATAAACAGATTTGTTCGCTGCGATATATTCCAGGAATTCTTTATAGCCCCGGTCTTTTCGAAAACTTCTGTCTTTAAGGCTGGTAGTGGTTTTTCTTTTTCTCTGCTTGTATACCACTTTACGGCGCAGATCTATGTTTCTGGCTTGAAAAATGCCACGGTCTATATAAGAGTATATGGTTCTTCTGGAACAGGCGATCTCATCAGCATGAGATGCGTAGATGTGGGCAATGGACTGTCCTTTTTTGAGAAGCGGTGACAACAGGTTGTCCAGTTTCTGTATACTTTCCGGTGTCTGGTTGATCCCTTCTCTGCTGGTAGTCCTAAGGGCTTCATAGGAGTCCTGGGCGTATTTTGAAGAATAGATCTTTTTGTCCATCATGCAATTCGTTCTCTTGCTGCATCCATTGCACACATAAGGAGGTTTATTTAATTTTTCACATTCTCTTGGTTTATAAAATTTACAGACATCGCTGCATCTGAATTTTCTGCAGAGGACACATTTGCGCCGACATTCATTATCACCGCACATATGCATGACATTGCATATATTTGTCCGCGGCTTTGAACTATCATAATTGTTTGCACAGGGAATAGGGGCAAATGCATCTGCGCTTCTTTCCCTGATAATGGAATGACGTCTGATTTCTTTGGATATGGTACTTGGATCCTTGCTTAATTCTATTGCAATACTTCTAAATGAATCACCGTTATTTAAATGCTGTTCGATTATAATACGTGCAGATAAGTCAAGATGTTTTTGGTTGCCTTTTGGTCTTCCTGTATTCATTTTATCCTCCTTCTGCACAGGCAGGGGATCATCTGCAGTAGTATTTTATAAAAAGAAGAAGGAAAAATCCATGCAGAAGTAATTTCTACAGGTATAGAATTTACTCTTGCAAGGTAGAATTAAAAAATACATTTAACCGATGAGTTAGACGAGCAAATTTTTTACTCAAAAAAAGAACACATGTTTACTTCTGGCGCTATATGTACAAAAATATAGCCATGGACTTAAATGAAACTTAAATGAAAAACTAAATTCCGGTTTTGGACCAAATGCAAGAGTAAATTCCATATAGGTCGAAGTTACTTTTGCACACATATTTGCCATATTGTCTTTGATAATCATTACTCCGTATAATGTACTTGCAGCTGATTGCCTGCCTGTGCAGATTGGAGATAATTATGAAAAATAAAGGCAATCAGAAACATTTAACATTTGAACAGCGTGTTGATATCGAGAAAGGTCTTACTGAGAATAAAAGCTTCACTGAAATTGGACGGATTATTGGTAAAAATCCATCTACCATATCAAAGGAAGTACGTCTCCACGCACATACAAAAGAACGTCCGGATTCAGGTTACACTCACCCGCCATGTATTCATCGCAAGAACTGTAAGGTGACATGCTTGTGTGATAAGATGTGTGGCATTCATTGTAAGCTTTGCAGAAAACCATCCTTTCGCTGCACTGATATATGTCCCGCATATGAGACAGCTGAATGTGAGAAACTGAATAAACCTCCCTACGTATGTAATGGCTGTGGTAAAAAGACCCATTGTCTTATGCCCAGAAAGTTTTATTCATCCAAATATGCCCATGATGAGTACCGTAGCGTGCTAGTCGATTGCAGAGTCGGCATTAACCAGACTCCGGAAAGCATTCAATCCATGAATGATTTATTGGTTCCATTGATCAAGGAGAAGCATCAGTCCATCGGTCATATTTATGCTACTCATGCAGAAGAATTGGGTTGCTCCAGAAGAACACTTTACTCCTACATCAATGATTGTGTATTCGATGTCCGCAATGGTGACTTAAGACGTTCTGTACGTTATAAGAAACGCAAGAAACCTACACAGACCAGTGCAAAAGATCGTTCTTATCGTCAAGGTCATAACTACGAAAATTTCCAGAATTATATGAAAGATCATCCAGATATAAATGTTGTGGAAATGGACTGCGTGGAAGGAATGAAAGGCGAAAGCTGCGCCCTCTTGACCTTTACATTCCGCAACTGCAATCTTATGCTTATGTTCCTGTTGGAATATCAAGACCAGGAATGCGTGTTAGAGGTCTTTGTATGGCTTGAAACAGTGTTAGGACAGGATGCATTCAAAAAGCTTTTTCCGGTGATCCTCACGGATGGAGGTTCAGAATTCTCAGCTCGTGAAGAGATGGAGGAATTCTGTGACGGAAGTAAAAGCACGACGGTCTTTTACTGTGATCCATACAGCTTTTGGCAAAAAGGTGCCTGCGAAAAGAACCACGAGTATATCCGCTACATCCGTCCGAAAGGGAGTTCATTCGCTGATTTAAATGACGAGAAAGTCAGACTTATGATGAATCACATAAACAACGAAAAAAGAGACAGTCTTAATGGACATAGCCCATATGAACTCTCTCTTTTACTCTTGGACAACAAACTGCACAAAGCATTAGGATTAAAGGCAATCGCACCTGATGATGTTATGCTTAGTCCAAAACTTATAAAATAAAATAGTAAAGCACAGGCAGATTTCACTGCACCAGAATTTAGTCTTGCACATAAGGCATGTGGAATTTAGTCTCGCACACTATTTTCAGATGCCCGGTTAGTATGCATAAAAACATAAATCATGAGTGCTTACAGGTTTATTATAAGACAAAAAAATAGAATTGTTAAGGTGCATTACAGAATTTAATCCCGCATAGTTACTGAGATAATCCACAGCTGGAATTTAGTTTTTCATTTAAGTGTAGTAGAAAAAACAACAGAATCTGAGAAAAGAGTTATCAGGGAGAAATAAAAATGCAGATAATATCCAGTTATGGTGTAGAATTACGAAAACAGAATATCCCGATCCGCCAGACACTGGAGATCTACCGTTCTGCTGTCAGCTATCTGATTGGGATTTATGTGCAGGTATGGGAAGAATTAGCAGAAATCCCGGATGCAAAGAGGCGTTTTAATGCTGCAGAACATCTGGTACATACTACGAAGAAAAACCATGCCTGTTTTGATTTTGATATCCGGTTCCCAAAGATGCCTTCCTATCTGCGCAGATCTGCCATCCAGCATGCACTGGGGACAGTATCCTCTTATAAAACACGGCTGGATCTATGGGAAAAGACAGACGGAAAGAGCGGGAAACCAAAGCTTGTATATGAAAACCACGCCATGCCGGTCTTCTACCGTGATGTCATGTACCGTGAGGGAGCGGAAGGGAAAGACGAAGCATACCTGAAACTCTATGACGGTCATGACTGGAAATGGTTCTGTGTACGTCTGGAGCATACGGATATGGAATATCTGAGAAAATGCTGGTCAGGGAAAAAGGCATCTGCCCCGACTCTGGAAAAGAGACACCGGAAGTACTTTTTGCGTTTTTCCTATAAAGAGGAAGTAACACTTACCAAAACACCTGTGAAAGAACAGATCATCTGCAGCGTGGACTTAGGGATCAATACCGATGCAGTCTGTACTATCATGCGGGCAGACGGAACTGTCCTGGGAAGAAGATTCATAGATCATCCCAGTGAAAAAGACCGGATGTACCGCACACTGGGACGGATCCGCAGATTCCAGAGGGAACATGGCTCTGCGCAGACACAGGGAAGATGGGCATATACGAAACGTCTGAATACAGAACTGGGCAAAAAGATTGCAGGTGCGATTGTAAGATATGCGGAAGAAAACCATGCAGATGTGATCGTGTTCGAGTATCTGGAGATGCAGGGGAAGATATCGGGAAAGAAAAAACAGAAACTGCACCTGTGGAGAAAAAGAGATATCCAGAAGTGTTGTGAACATCAGGCACACAGGAAAGGGATGCGGGTATCCAGGATCTGCGCATGGAATACCAGCAGACTGGCTTATGATGGTTCCGGGGCGGTAACACGTGACCGGGAAAATCACAGCCTCTGTACTTTCCAGACAGGAAAACGATATAATTGTGACCTGTCAGCATCCTATAATATAGGGGCGAGATATTTTATAAGGGAACTTTTAAAACCCCTTCCGGCAACGGAAAGGTCTTTACTGGAGGCAAAAGTCCCTCCTGTAAAGCGTAGAACCTCATGTGTTTATGCAGATCTGAGGAAACTCCATTCAGAAATGGAACGTTTAAAAGCAGCATAGATACAGGCAGATATACAGTGGACTACCTGTAATGTGGGAACCTGCCATATCTGGCATGGGAAATGCGCATAACTGCGCACCTAAGTTACAGGCGTATCCGCCGATATTCAGTCGGACGCCTAAAGCGTCTGGAAGCATGTGACTTCAGTCATGTGAGGTTCACTCTTTACTCTGATATTGGGGCGTTAAAAATGAGGATATTATAGCGATATCGGAGATGGTGTAAAAAACATGTAAAAAAATGTAAAATAACTACTTGATTTTTAAATTTTTGTATTTTATAATGTAGGAACGCGCTGAAAACAGAGCGTAAAGAAAAATGATTTACACAGGTGCCAACGGTAGCCATGGAATAATGGAAGGACACCACCGGAAAAGCCGAAATATAAACGTAGCATTTTTTATTTTAGGACATTGAAAATCTTGTATCGTTAAAAAAATAAATGTAACGAAATGTAAATAGCAAAAAATCAATTAGTTGACAAAATAAATTGATGATATAAGATAGAAAATGTTCGGAGAGGAAACCTCCGGTGTTGACAGAGCGCAAGACGCAGTTTGAGGAAATATAAGTAATCAAATAGTTAACACAAATTTAAACCCTTAACTTTGAATATAAATAGCAATACGAAGTAAGAAAAGATTATAAAAGTTTTATTAGCCTAATTATATCGGGTATAGAATTTGAACCTTGACAACAGAATAGCTGAAGACGAATAAACTTGTTAAATGCTTAAAACTCATACCTTCCAAGATTGTTCCTCCTGTCTCACGGCGAACAGCGGGAGCATACATTACCCGATAAGGAGCCAAATGCGATGAATTATCCGGAATTGCCTGGCGGATCGTTCCATCCACTGGAACAGATACCGTAACCTCACTTATTTCGTCCTCTATCGCCGGATAGAATCCATAATAATATAAGCTCTCTGTCTCACGAGGCAGAAAGGCCTCAAATTGAGCGGAACCAACTCCTCCCGATTCTGTCCTAAAAACATAAGGACTTACATTCGACTCATTCTGGCCAACCCACATTGTCACCTGATCCGATTCGTCCCATCGGAAAGGAACCGCATCATCCGTTTCCACCACAGAAGCTTTAGAAGAAGCTCCTTTTTCCTGAAAAGTATAGCGTACTTGATTGCTATCCGGAACCTCAACATCCCAATCGTCATCACTATCAGAACTACATCCCGCCAAGAGGAATATCCCAAACAAAGGTGTACATAAGGCTATTCGCAAATAATACTTACCTAAAAACATAAGCGCCCATTAACGTCCAAAACGACCACCAAAACGATCACTGTTTCCAAAAAAATCCTGGCCACTTGCGCACAACATGCCCTCCGTCTCAATCTGGATATATTGGCATTCCGGGCTGACATATGCCTTTTTCTCTACTTTAACAATATTTGGCAAGCTCTTCTCAATATTCACATTCTCCATAATTCCACTTCTCAAATAATAATAAACACTCAAAACAATCTATCTCACAATCATATAATTAATACAAGTTCGGGTTTTCCGCTATCCTGGTATATTCCCTAGAGTTAATAGGGAACTTATCCAAATTATCCACGTAAAAATGGTTCATCAGCTCCTGATCCCAAAAACCATAAGCGAACGAGCTGTCATGGCTATAATTCATCACATGTCCTAACTCATGAAAAATAACACTACAAACATAATAGTTTGAATAATGATTTTTGAAAGCATCCTAATAGACTCCCCAAATATTCGAGCTTCCCAAACCAACAACACCATTACCAGGATAAACCAATCCCACCGCCAAAGATCGGGATTGCCTCATTTGTTCAAGGACACGTTCCGGTGTTACCTTATCATTCTCGCCACCATTACCATACAACCTATCGCCATTTTCCATCAAGATTTGCTCATGCTCTGGCATATCGATCATAAAAGTAAAATTAATAAACAAGGCAACGACCTCCCTGCAATGAACCGGCCGGATTCCCATCCAGTTACCGTTAGGGCCACCATCAGCCCGATTCGGATCTCCTCCAAACAAGTAAAAACGAGCCGTCCAATTCGTCCGAATCGATTGAAGTTGTTTCCAATATGAGCATTCAGATACAATCTTGAATTCCGCTGTTTTCAAATCATCCAGTGACAATTTAGACGCACGCACAAAACGTCCTGACTCAGTCGTGAAAGTCAAAGCTTTCGAGATAGCCGGAACCTCCAAAAAGATATCGGCAAAATTCGGGATCGTATCAAAATAGGCAAAATCCACATACTCATCCGAAATAGCGGGAATGCGAGCTTTAACCGTCACACCTTCAATAGACCGTGGCGAATAAAACCGTAAATGCAACTGTCCCTCATCCGTTATCGAAGTTTGAAGCAAATTCATTGTGCTGAATGAACGCTGCCTAGCGTCCGTATATACGGAAACTGGCTCTCCATCCTGCAAAATCTTCTCATGTTTACCTTCCAGATAAGCCTTATCCGTAACAAATATCAGACCGGAATCATCATCTGGATGTCGAACTGCCACCTTAACGTCATTTATCTTGTTCGGTTCGAGTTCCGCACCATCAAAATGATAAACTTGTTCTGTCCGACCACCTTTATAATCCCGGCTAATCAAATCCACTGTTCCCTCAAATGACGACAAACTTGGCATGAAAAAGAGAGACTCCGACTCATCCAAATCAAAGGTCATATTCTGTCCGGAAGTTTGTCCAGAAAAAACACTATCCGCCGTAAATTGAGTATAAAATTTAGGGGATACAAGATTTACTTTCCTAGATACCATGGCAGTACGCACATAATCATTTGAATACCCAAGTGAATAATCCATTCTTCCCATTATCCTTTTCTGATGGATTTCCGTATCAACCGAAACCATCTCAATCATACCATCAGCCGTCTGATGACGAATCACGGAAAACGGTGTACGCGAATAATAATATTCCGCACATAAAGAAGTATTCATATTCTCCGGGAAAGTTAACCAGACATCAGAAATATCAGATAACGTATTGATCACAACGCCATCTCGCTCATAATCTCCAACAATACCAAGGACCAACAGACTATAGTCTCCTTCATGAAGTCCCTCCACAACGATCTCCGAACTCTCCGCACGATACAGACTTTTTACCCCTTCGACAGGTTTTCCTGATTCATCCAAAATATAATACTCCAAACGATCGTAGCGAGCCTTTTCTTCATTGGCCGAACGAGTTGACATGTTCTCAAAAGGATCACGTCCTAACTTAAAAACAGTACCCGAAGTACCAGCATCAGCAGGCATTTCCATATCATCACTCTCACATGCCCCCAATAACACGCCCAGTGTTAACAACAAGACCAGAATTTTTCTCATGTAGCTTCAACAGTTACTCTAAACACAAAAAATAAACACTATTCACATTGCATTTCATGCTTTATAACATAATTAAGATTGGTTTATTCACCATCACATCCCAGACAAACGTCTATTTGATCAAGATCAAAAAATCATTTACACACAATAGTACGTATCAAGCGCTACGAACGTATGTGTCGGTTTTCACATTCGTTCGTATCGCCTGACGCATACGTACGTGAACGCTAACAAATACGTATGTATCTCAGAACACCGGCAAAGTAACCCGAAACAGTTCACTTGGCCGATGTTCACGATAAATAATCGCGACCATCCGACGCACCTGATCCGGATAACGGGCAGCTAAATCATGATCTTCATGAATATCTTGCGCTAAATTATAAAGTTCTGGGTTCCCTTGCCGAACGACCAATTTCCACTCGCCCATACGAACCGCGATCTGATCCGTCTCATGAAACTCCCAATAGAGATAATCGTGTTGAGGTTGTCCCTTGTCTTCACCCAATAAAGTAGACGCAAACGAGATGCCATCAAAACAATCTCCCTCCAAATCGGGATTGAGATAAGTCTCCGGGAAACCTTGATCACCAAGCAAGTCACAAAAAGTAGGCAACAGGTCGTAAAAGACCAATTGATGATCATTCACTTTACCCGCAGGAACCTTACCGGGCCACCAAGCAATAAAAGGCACACGAATTCCCCCTTCATAACATTGTCGCTTAAGCCCTCTCAACTGACCATCACGTCCAAAAAACTCAGGATCTGCACCACCTTCCTCATGCGGGCCATTGTCGCTGCTGAAGATCACCAACGTATTCTTATCCAATCCCTTTTCTCTCAATTTAGCCAAAATCTCACCAACATAAGTATCAAGACGGGTAATCATCCCGGCAAACTCCGCATGAGTATTTGCTACCGGATTATAACGTGATCCCTCACTTCCACCCCAACTCTTATCCTCAATAAATTTCTCCTTATAATATGCCAAGATAGAATCATTCGGCTGAGCCAACTCCGCATGCGGCAACGTATAGGTTAAAAAACCACAAAAAGGCCTGGAACCATCTTGCCGATCAAGCCATGCGAGCGCCTCTCTATGGATCAAATCTGCCGAATATTGTGATCGGTTCTTATAGCCATCACCATACATCGGATACTGAATATTATCATCAAGAGTCACACGAATCGTACTTGTATCTCCTTTCGAACGACTGAAACGATTCAAGAAATTCGGATAATACAAATGCGCCTGGAATTGACATATATAACCAAAGAACTCATCTATTCCCCGGGTATCAGGCGTAGAGCAAGAACCCTCATATCCTCCAGCCCATTTTCCAAAAAGTCCAATGGTATAACCGTACTTCTGTAGAATCTCCGGTAAGATTACATGCTTTGGATCATAAGGTTCCTGACCAACTACACTATAATCTTCATTCATGCCATAAGGTATGAGAGGTGACCGTTGCCAATATTCACGATTACCACGTACATGTCCATGTCCTGAATGTTGACCAGTCATAATTGTCGCCCTGGAAGGAGCACTGACTGGACTTCCCGCATAAGCTTGCGTAAACCGTGTTCCCTCACGAGCCATTTGGTCCAGACATGGTGTAGAGATATATTTTTGGCCATAACAACCCAGGTCGCCGTAACCCATATCGTCGCACAAGATAAAAACGATATTAGGCCTATCAATTTTTTCCTCCGCTTGAGCAGAAATAACACCTAAGAGTAACAGGCCCATACACGACACCTCACTTACAATATCTCTCATAACTCTTATTCTTTTTATAAATATTCCTTGAAACACCAAACTTGATCCTTCCCAAATTCGTATCTTTGCGTCGCTAATTTAAAAAACATATTTAATATGCGTAAAACAAACTTAAGGAAAATGGCAATTTTGCCCATCGCCCTTTGTTCATCAGCGATGATCGTCACCAGTTGTGTCGATTCCACCTACGAACAGTACGAAGGCAACAAAGCCAAGCAAGTCGCCGCAATTATCCGCGACAACGGTTGTTTGGAATGTCATTCCGCCAATGCGCCCATGCCATTTTATGGTAAGTTGCCATTGATCGGACCGGTTGTAAAAGCCGACATGGTCGAAGGCACACGCTATGTCGATTTCACGGCATTAGTCGAGGCGCTCGAAAACGAGGCCCCCGTGTCAGAAGCCGACTTGGCTAAACTGGAGAATACCGCATTAAGCGGTTCCATGCCTCCCGCTAAATTCGCTTATATGCCGCTTCACTGGGGTAGCAGTCTCAACAGCGAAGAAAGAGGAATTATCTTAAACTGGGCTAAAGAAGAGCGTTTAGCAAGTTTTGTCTCACCTACCGTAGCCGATGAGTTCGCTAATGAGCCTGTACAACCGTTACTTTACTCGTTACCAACTGATTCCGCAAAAGTAGAATTGGGAAAGATGCTTTACCATGATACACGCCTCTCGGCTGACAATACGATCTCATGCGCATCTTGTCACGGATTGAATACGGGAGGTGTCGACAACAAACAATTCTCGGAAGGTATCAATGGTCAATTGGGAGGAGTGAATGCGCCAACAGTCTATAACGCCGCCCTTAACTTCGTACAATTCTGGGATGGACGTGCGGCAGACTTGAAAGAACAAGCTGCAGGTCCTCCATTGAATCCAGTTGAGATGGGACACAAATCATTCGACGATATTTGCGCTATTCTTGCCGAGGATAAGGCTTTCAGTGAGGCATTCAAAAAAGTCTATCCTGATGGTTTTACTCAATCAAACATCACAGAGGCAATTGCGGAGTTCGAGATGACATTGCTCACTCCTAGTCGTTTTGATGATTATCTGCAAGGTGATCACAACGCCCTTACAGCAGATGAGATCACAGGATACGAAACGTTCAAACAAAACAAATGCGCGACTTGCCATGTCGGTATGAATTTGGGTGGACAATCCTTCGATTACATGGGCATCAAGGGAGATTATTTCAACTTTAGAGGAACCGGACTAACTGATGGTGATAACGGACGTTATGCGGTCACTAAAAACGAATATGACCGTCATAAGTTTAAAACACCGACATTACGTAACGTATTCCTGACTGCCCCCTATATGCACGATGGTAGCGTGAAAACAGTTGAGGAGTCCGTTCGCCTGATGATGGAATTCCAGACAGGAAAACAAGCCAGCGAACAGGAAATTAAAAGTATAACTACATTCCTGAAGAGTTTAACTGGAAAAGAGTTGATGAACTAAATCGAGTAGGATTATTAAAAAACGAAATCGGACAGGCTACGCCGTTAGCGTACCTGCCCGATTTTTTTATATATTATTCTATCCGTTATCCCTTAAAATAAAGCCTCATTTTTCTTTATCAATGACTTTATCGATTCCAACTCCTTAGATGAGAAAACCGCCTTATTCAAGAAACGTTCAAAAACACTCAAACGATGCAAATCAGAGCCAACGAAATCATACCAACCTCGTTCCAAGAAATGTCGGGCTTTCTCTTGTGATGGTTGTCCATACACTCCACCCAACGACATCAAGTTCATCTGGAACTTAAATCCTTGTTCACGCCAAACATCATAATCCTGCATACGCATATAAGCATAACGCTCCGGATGAGCGATCATAGGAACTAATCCTCGAGCCTTAATCTCATAAATCAACTCATTAAACTGAGGTGAGGGTGCAAAATAGGATGTTTCCACAAGAACATATTTTCCACCCAAAGTAAACAACCCTTCATCCAAATGATCTTTGAAACGGGCATCCAACATATACTCTGACGCCAAACTCAACTGGACAGAACCCTTATATTCTTTCAAGAAAGAATCAAAACGTCCTGTTAAATAAGCACGATTGTTCTTAGAAAAGTCCTCCATGACATGAGGAGTAAAATACATCCGCTTAAAGCCGACTTCATGCTCCAGATAATCGAGCATCTCCAAAGTATTAGCGACAGAAAAGGAACCATCATCCACATCCGGCAACAAATGGCAATGCACATCCGACATGCCGTCCAGACAATTGGTATCCAACAAATTCTTTTTTGATGAAAAAAATGAAAAAAAAGACATATGATTCTTTATTTGGTAGTTAATTGTTAGCGAAAAGACATGCGAGGGAATTTCCTCGCATGTCCGTAAATTATCTATTTTTTAGAACGGCCCTTTTTACGTTTATGATCCTGTTCATCCCCATAACCATAACCATAGCCATAACCGTAACCGTAGCCATAACCGTAACCGTAGCCGTAACCAATACCAGCCAAGTCAATACCATTAAGCACGACACACATATTATTGAACTTCTTTTGCTTGTAAAGACGCTCAAGATCGGGTAATTGTCTCTTATCAAAGACACCCGCACGCATCACATAAATCGTCATATCAGCCAAACGATTCACTATGGCCGCATCCGCCACAACCAATGCGGGAACATTATCCAAGATAATATAATCATAACGATCCCGAAGCTGATTAACTAATGCATCCAAACGCCTACTCAACAACAATTCTGTTGGATTGGGCGGCACCGGACCAGCAGGAATCACATCAAGATTCTCATGCCAACCTGAAGGCTTGATCAAACTATCAATCGAAGTGATCACTCCAGACAAGTAATTGCTCATACCATTGTTGACATCAACACCCTGTAACAATCCCGACAAGGTTCCCTTACGGATATCCAAATCGATTAACACAACCTTCTTACCCATCATCGCCAAACTAACAGAAAAGTTAGTAGATACAAACGTCTTACCTGCACCGGCATTTGAAGAGGTAAACATAATCGTCTTCAGATTTGAGTTATCAACCTGCATGAAAGAGATATTGGTTCTCAATATGCGGAAAGCCTCAGAGACAGAATCACGTCCACCATCACGGACCACAATCGCATTTTGCGTATTATCCTCTTTCGAAGTAAGTTTACGACTTTTCTTCTTCTGTGGAACCTCACCCAAGAACGGAATAGTAAGCTTCTCCTCTACCTCCTTACGTGTCCGTACCTTCGTATCAGATGTCATCTTCAACCAAATGATACCAGCCGGAATCGCACATCCTAAAATGAATCCAGCGATCAAGACTATCAAGCTCTTTGGAGAAACTGGCTTATCATCACCTGTAGCAGGATCAATAATACGAGCATTACTTTCAGTAATCGCTTGTGTCAAGGCACTCTCCTCACGTTTATTCAAAAGATAAAGATAAAGTTCCTCCTTAATCTTCTGCTGACGCTCAATAGTTAACACATGCTTCTGCTGAGAAGGCACTGCCGCAATTCGTTTGGTTAATTGTGACTCTTGAGCACGAACATTTCCAATCTTAATACGCAATCCAACGATTATATTATCCAACGCACGGATAATAGTCTGACGCATAGCAGTCAACGTATTATTTAAATCCATCACCACTGGGTTTTTCTCACTACTATTGGCGATGTATTTATCACGCTTCAATAAAGTCTCATTATAATCAGCGATCTGAGACTCAACACCCGCATCCGAAATACCTGTATTAGCGGGAATCAAATCCTTACTTTTGGCCGGATCTTGCAAATAATCCTTGATGTATTGGGCCAAAGTCAACTGGTTCTCCAAACTTAACCCCTCACGTTGATATGTACTCGTACTCTCCAAGTACATACCAGCCTCTGATTTAATATCAGTTAATTGATTCTCACGCTTGAAAGTCTCAATACTTGCATCAACATTGCCCAGTTCCTGCTCGATAATCACCAAACGCTCATTAATAAACTCTGAAGTATTAATAGCGATTTGATTCTTATCATTAATCACATCCTCATTATAAACATCAATCAACGTATTAATCACGTCTTCAGCACGAGTTATGGAATAATCCTGAAGACTCAAGTTAATCATCGTTGACAGCTTGGATGCCAATGCGGAATTCAAATTCTGTTGATAATCACGAGCGACCTTTAATAGATCCGATTTAGTTACACGAATAACCTCATCATAATACTCATCGGTATAATAAAGTGTTGGCGAAACTACCAAACGACCAATTGGAGTCTCTACAGTATCACGTAACGCTACAGTCTGCTCATCCTCGAAAGCGATCTCCTCACCTTCCGGATCCCACATCTTAAAATCACTCAAATGGACTTGATCCACATTAATAGGGGTGACTTTCAATGCCAACTCCTGTGTTTGTTCCGCATCTGGAAATTCCACTTTTACAGGAGACTGTGTATACAATGTCACTGTACGCAAACCCGACTTCATCGTGTAGTCAACATCCAAGCTCAAACGCTCAGCCACAATTCGCATCAAACGATTCGCCTTGAAAACCAAGACCTCATTATCCACATTTCTGGACATACCAAAAAGATTCAGGTCCGCAAAAGCACCATCACCCAAACCTCCACCACCGCCTCCTTGACGATCATCCTTGATCAATACAGTGGCCTGACGAGTATAAACCTTAGGAGCCCAAAGCAAATAGAGCACCGTTAAACTCAAACATGCGACTATCGATATAATAAACCAAACCTTCTTAGCCCAAACAATCTGGATCAAGTCTCCTAGATTAATGAGATCCTCCTCTTGCTCAGAAGCTGCGGCATTATTGTTCCATTGTTCTTGTTGTTCCGTAGCCATTTTTTTCGTTTAGAAATTATTAGTATAAAGGATTAATTTAAAATCGTCACAAGCAACGAAGCAATTGACGCCAAAATAGAGACAGCCGACAACCAAACACTTGCGGAAGTATTCTGGTTAATCTCACTCGTTCCAGCCTTTGCCTTGTTTGGCTCTACATACACAATATCATTCTGTTGCAAATAATAGCAGGGAGAAGAAAAGATATCAGCCGAGCGCAAGTCATGGAACAAGATGGTCCGCTGTCCATCAACCTCACGAATTACCGCAACACGGTCACGACATCCATAAATCGTCAAATCCCCAGCCATACTGAGAGCCTCCAACAAGGTAATACGGTCACTATTGATTGTAAAAGAACCTGGACGCGACACCTCACCCATAACTGATACCTTAAAATTCAAGAATTGAACTGTTACCACAGGATCCTTAATCAAATCCTCTTCTATCAACTTATTTTTAATCAATTCCGTCAACTGCAAACGAGTTAAACCTGCCACATGAATCTTTCCTAAAATCGGGAAATCAATATTTCCATTCGTGTCCACCAAGTAACCCAAAATTCGCTGTTGTGCCGTTGTTTGAGCTCCAATCTGATATGTCACTACCGGCATATTGAAAGGCAAAGCCAGTTCAGGATCCTTACTGTTGACCATAATCGCCAAAAGATCATCCTCATGAATATACATCTGGAACTGACGCTCAATCTTTTCCTGCTTTAAAGGCTCCACATCTTGGAGATAAACTACATTCTTACGCGAGCCACAACTCGATAAGACACCACACATGATCGCACACAAGGCGATCCATAACAAATTCCTCACCGGACATTTCATGACGTTTACCTCCTGTCCGGTCACATTTTTTTTCAAATGCCAATTCATATCTCTCAAAAAACTCGTTTTATCTTTTAACAGAATGACTTTACAGTTAAAAACTTTTTTGATTTCCGACCCAATCAAACCCCAATGGTTAAAATAGAGTTAAATTTGATCTTCTGTTCCTAAAGATTTTGCAAATATAGACCAATCTTGCCTAATAGACAAGACATTCTATTTTTTTTTTCAGAAGTACATCCTCCAATTAATTTTATTCATTTTTAATGGATTGCCTAAAAAACAATGCGATGACAGGAAATCTCTTCATTCGGTCATTTTAAAGACTCGAGCTTAACGAAATCGATTCCTGTCATCGCATCTACAACTGATTTGTAACGAGAAAAATCAGAAAATCCCTCTTTCCTTCGAAGGCTTCCAAACATATATATAATTAGGGTTGGTGATCTTTAATACAAAGTAAACACTATCCTCAAAATCAAACCAGTCTCCCCAAAAAGTACCACATTGCATTTACGCACCAGGTCCTTTTTATGGATCTCAAAGGTACCTATACAAACGACTTTTCACAATAATCCTAATTCACAAATACGGACAAACCGTCATTTTTGCGGTTAAGCGGTTAAAAACAACGGATAAAACAACAATATTTAGAAAGAATCAAATGATTTCCAGCAACTCCTTTACCTTTCCATAATAGCGTCTGGAAGCAACTAATTCAATATCGTCATAAGGAGGATAAAGACGGCATTCGAGTGTCTTATTCTCAATCGTACAAAGATGTTCCAGGTTTACGATACAATTTTGACTGATCTGGACAAAGGATACGCTCATGTTCAACAAATCACGAGCAGCAAGACTCATTCTCAACTTATACTCTGTCCGGTCGGCAAGTAGGAGTTGCCAGCAACGGTTCGACTCAGAAAAATGGAACATCAAGACATCTCGCCGTTTCAAGAACAACAGACCTGTCACGGTTTGAATGGCGAATTTCCGGTCATCAGCTAAAAGTCGGCGCATCGATTGCTCCATATTTGCTTTACTGCGATAGAATACGGAACGAAAACGATTAATTATCTCATCCAATTCATCTGGTAAATAAGGTATAAGAAAATCAAAAGCAGAAGCTCGCAACGCTTTCAAGAGATAAGAATCGTAAGCGGTATAAAAAACGACTCGCATATTGGCATGCACATCCGATTGGATCGACTTCCACAACTCCAATCCGGACTGTTTTGGCATCTCCACGTCCAGGAACAGAAGATCCGGTTGTTGGCGAATGATAATTTTCTGCGCCTTCTCTACCGATGTGGTTGTTTCCAAAATTTGAATATCCGGATAGGTCATTAAGTCGTTACTCAAGTTTCGGATAGAAACGGGGTCATCATCCACAATAACTACTGTAATTTCTTCGTTCATAGCTCAAACATATATTCCAAAGGTATAACAATCGAGACCATAGTCCCATGGGTGTCAGGGGTCAGTTGCTCACGATTCTGCACTAAGAAACTCATTTTCTTCACATTCCTGAGGTTCAGCAAGTCAACTGTCTGCCGAATGATACGCAAACCAGACCCTGTTCCTTGCTCTGCAGCATGTGATAGAACAGTTTTTGATTCTCGATCCGGCCAAAAAACATCACCATTATCTAATATTTGAATGTGCAAATATTCCTCCTTCTCCCATGCCCGAATACGAACGCAAGCTTCCCGATCGTCCGGATCGAAAGCATGTTTCACAGCGTTTTCTACCGGAATCTGAATAAACATGGAAGGAACCAGCCAACTCGAAGGTAATGGCTCAGGCAAATCCCACACAATGCGAATCCGGTCCGGATCGCTCCAAAGACGTAAACGCAGATAATCCTTAACAAAACCGATCTCCTCCGACATAGGCACCGCCAATCGCTCCGAGAAAGAGAGATTACTTCTCAACACCTTAACCAACAATCTGATCGGCTGATCCAACTCTCCATATTGACGCAACGAAGGCAATACGGCATTGAGTACATTAAATATAAAATGAGGAGATACCCGACTACGCACCAAAGCCATCTTCAAACGATTAACAGTCATCATCCGGGCCCAATACTGTTTTTCTCTTCTCCTTCGACGATAAAGATACAAAGAAAGGACCGTCAGGAAAAACGACAATAGCAACAAAACGAAAATATATGAAAGCATTTTCCATTGCCCCACCTCCTCTCGTGCACTGATCAACTGCATATCTTTTCGCAACAAGGTCGTATCCTGACGATAACGGAAATCTATCTCCGCCAAACTATTCCGAACCTTTTCATTTCGTAACGAATCATCGATGTGCTCAGCCATTCGACTAAAATCAAATGCCTTTCGATAATCTCCTTTTTTCTCATACAACTCCGCCATCCGGCGATTATTATAATAGGTATAGAGCGGATTGATCTGCTCCTGTTCATAAACTCCAGAGAGTAACCGTTCCGCCAAAGGCAGATCATTCTCCAGCAAAGCTAAAGAGGCATATAAGCCATCCATATAATAACGAAAAGCTGGCTGATCATAAGCCTTGCCAAAAAGTCGCCGTGCGTCATCCAAATAAAAACGAGCTGAATCCGGCTGCCTAAGCAAAATAAAAGTCTCTCCTAGATTACCATGGACAATCGCTTTATAAAGAGGCTGCGGAAAAGCGTCCGTAATCCGGTCTGCTCGTCGAAACCACTCGAGCGCATGATCATATTCTTTCGTATTATAATAATAGTTTCTACGGGTATTGGCGAAAAAATAACGTTCATAAGCCGTACAAGACTTCCTTAACTGCTCAGCCTTCCGGAAATAATCGTCCGCTTCAGGATAGTTACCCAACTCCGTATAAAGTTTCGCCAAACCCGAATAAATGGCAAAATAATCCCGATCGCCTATGCCTAATGAATCCGCTTGCAAAAGAGCCTGACGATAATAATAGCCACACCAAGAATAATCGCCCTCTTGCATATAACAATCAGCCAAATTTACATAAATAGAGGGCAATGACGTACGTGGTATCGCTCCTTTCAAGGCATCAGCAGCCTTTTTCAGCGACAATAAGGCGGAGTCTCGCTGTCCAAGTTCCTGCCAAAATACACCCCGATTATTATATGCGTCACCCAAAAGGATCCTTATTCGATTTCTATCCGCTAAAGCATTCCGCTCACAATAGGTAATAACTTGCCCATTAACACGAAATGCCTCATCCATTTGGTTTAAGTAATAATAACATCGGGACTCATGTGATAACAGATTGTAATAGTCCAAACTGTCATGTAGTCGTGATCGGGTAGCTGAAAATACTTCAATCACCTGTCTCGGCGACTCTGCCATCGAATCTTTATAAATGGCCAAGAGCGAATCGACCAAGCGAATCTCTCCATCCATTCTTTCGGAAGGTCGGCCGGAACAACCAACAAGCCAAAGCCACGACAGGCGCCATATAATATAATACGCCATCCTAAGTCTCATCACTCTCCTAAAAAATTGGCTTAAAGAAACCTTTTTTTGTTGATATCCGCAAACAAAATGGGAAAGAATATTAAAAAATGAACAAAATCCCCGATCCATCCCTCTAACGGCGAGATTTACACCCATTTTCCTCCCCCTTCCCCGCCCCGATGTTTGCCGCTGATATTTCCTGGGATCTGCCGTAAATAAAGTTTCTGATCAGCCGAGCATAAATAAAAGATCAAGTTACCTATTTTCAGGATTACTGGTAAAAACGGAGTAGACTGTTACAGCAAAAACGGCCATGCTGTTACAGTTCTG
>ERZ779737.1186-NODE-1186-length-21225-cov-2.637931_pt1 | contig 21225 bp, 20 predicted proteins | sample MGYA00511889_ERZ779737 | MGnify/ENA primary metagenome ERZ779737 (study PRJEB29588, sample SAMEA2163575) | human gut metagenome | biome: human gut; feature: human-associated habitat; material: faeces | place: Denmark | collected 2008/2010 ...
GATAATAAATAACGATTTACGAGGCTCCTCTCACCGCCTAAAGGCAGTGGGTTTCCGCCTATGACAAACGAAAGGATTTATTTATGAAATACACAATGCCTAGTACAAGTAAAACTAAAAATAATAGAAACAAAATCATATCAACATCCCCTTCCTTGGATATCTATATTGTAGTACTATCCATCAAAAGATGTATTGAGTAAGCGCTGGAGAGCGCCTATTAATAGGTGTCTAAAAAAATAATCAAAAAAGCTGTACGATGACAGCTTATGATTTGTTAGGAAGAGTAATTGTAATACAAGTACCTTCTCCTAATTGACTATGTAATTTCACTGTTCCTTTATTATAAGAAACAATATGCTTAACGATGGCAAGACCTAAACCTGTACCACCTTTGATTCTACTACGTCCCTTATCAACACGATAAAATCTTTCAAAGACACGTCCTTGATCTGCAAGTGGTATACCAATACCTGTATCCTTGACTTCAATGACCATATTATCTTCTTTACTATAAATATGAACATAAACATGACCATCTTCTTTATTGTATTTAATCGCGTTACTTACTAGATTAGAAATCAATGTCTCTATCTGAGACCCATTTCCAATATAAGTAATAGGATCAACATCTGTATGAAGCTCTACATTGTATTTCAATAATAAACCTTCATAATCTTGTGAGATGTCCTTCATTAATGCCTGCATCTTAACAGGAACTTTTTCTACAATCAAATCATCACTATCTAGTCTAGATAACATCAAGATATCATTAATTAAAGAAGACATATTAGTCACTTCAGTTTGAATCTTAGAAAGCATCATCTTCTTCTGATTTTCATCATTGATGAATCCTTGTGATAATAATTCACTGTAACCTCTAATAGCTGTAATAGGTGTTTTTAATTCATGAGATACACTAGAGAAGAATTCTTCTCTCATCTTTTGTGAGTTCTTCATTGCGGTAATATCTACAAAGAAGAGTGCTGTACCAAATGGAAGGCGGGAGATTGCACATTGGTAATCAAAATCATGAATCTTTAATTCTATACGTTGTTTTTTAGAAGCACTATTTAACGCATTTATAAGATTTGGATAAGAGATATGATCAACTAAATTGTCCTTCTCTTTTAAAGGTCCTAGAATCTTTATAGCACTATCATTGACACTTAAGATCATGCCATTCTCATCAAGTAAGATAAAGCCTTCCTCCATCTTTCTTAATATCGCATTGATCTTATCTTGTTCAAATCTTGTCTCTCTCATAGATTTTCTTAATCGATGAGAGAGATTTTCTAGTGTATCAATAATAGGTGTAAATTCTTCATAATCTGTTGTTGGAAGTTTAAAACGATAATCTTCAGTCATATTATTAAGAGACTCACTGATTTCTGTCAAAGGCTGAGTGACTCTCTTAGAGAGTTTACGTGCAACTATGTATGAAAATAATATACTGATTAGTATAGAAATCGCAAATGCAGGAGCAAGTTCTGGGAAATAACCCCATACACCTGAATAAGGGATGGACAATCTTATAATGTGGGTATCTTTATAATATGCAGCATAGAGAAGTGGCTGATTGGTTGTCTCAGAACGTCTCATTGCATACCCTTCATGATTTGAAGAATGAAGTGCTTCCTGCACTTCTTCTCTTTTTATATGATTAGAAGAGATGTCATTCTTATATGTATCTGCAAGAACTTTACCTTTTTCATCTATGACAGATATTCTTGTATCATCAGAGAAAGCAAGTGGATTCAATGTTTCTATCTGTTTATTTAAATCACCCGAGTAATCTAAGTTATATTCTATTAATTTAACAGAATACATCATTTCTCTTTCGGAATCCTCTTTCATTGAACCAGAAATAATAAATATACTCGTTGCACTACAGATACATAGAGATACTAATAATAAAGAGATAAAATATCTTAATATAGATTGTCTCATTATTGTCCGTCCTCAATAAAACGATAACCTACACTTCTGATTGTCTTAATATAATGATGTCCATCATCACCAAGTTTTGCACGTAAAGAACGAATATGAACATCTAAGGCTCTTGATTCGCCTACAAAATCATAACCCCAGATATTATTTAAGAGTTCTTCTCTTTCTACAACGCGTTCTTTATTTTCTACTAAATAGAGTAATAACTGATACTCTTTATGAGTTAATTCAAGTTTTTCACCCTGCTTTAAAATAATATGCTTCGATTTATCAATTTCTAAAGATGTTGTCTTAATAACCTTTGAATGATGCTGACTTCTTCTAAGTAATGAGCGAACACGTGCAGCAAGTTCCAGCACTCCAAATGGTTTCGTCATATAATCGTCACAGCCTGAATCTAATCCTCTTACCTTATCTATTTCACGATCCTTTGCGGATAGAATTAAGATAGGTAAAGTTGTATTCGTCTTTCTTATCTGCTTAATAGCTGAAATACCATCTAATTCTGGTAACATGACATCAAATATTGCAAGATCAGGCGTATCTTCATGAATTGCGACAATCGCATCTATCGCATTATTAAATAGAGTAATTGAATACCCACTTGATTCAAGAGATAACTTGATAATTTCCTGAATATTTTCATCATCTTCAATTACATATATACGTTCGCTCATTGATTATATCCCCCTTATATAATACGCTGCTGGTTGATGGATCCTGTTTCCATGAAATCTAACCATTCACAGATATTAGATGCATGATCACCAATTCTTTCTAGATATTTCGCAATCATGAAGTAATCTAAACAGTCATCAGCATTTTCACTATTTTCCTTCATAATCTGAATGATTTCATTCTTAATATCCAAGAATAATGCATCAATATCATCATCCATTCTAGAAATGTTATGTGCTTTATCTACATCACCTTCTACAAAAGCTTCAATAGACTTATGTACCATTTCTTTTGCAGTCTTTAACATATCTGGAATATGTTCTACTGTTCTATAAATATGATCACCAGATAAATCTAAGATAATTTCACAAATATCAGAACACTGGTCACCAATTCTTTCTAGATCAGTGACAATCTTTAAAGCAGTAGTCACAATACGTAAATCTCTTGCCACTGGCTGCTGTCTTAACATTAACTTAAAACAAATAGACTCAATAGAACGTTCCATATCATTGATCATACGATCATTTTCCATAACTTCTTTCGCAAGCTTAGTGTTCTTGTTTTGAAATGCAGCAATAGTATTTTCTAACGCATTCTCTACAAGACCGCTCATCTTCTGAAGATCTACATTAAGCGTATCTAGTTCTCGATCAAAACGACTTCTCATAATTTTTACTCCTTCATTATAATATATTGATTTAGATAATTAAATATTAACCGAATCTACCAGTAATATAATCTTCTGTTCTCTTATCCTGAGGGAATGAGAAGATCTTTTCTGTATCACCCGTTTCAATGATTTCACCCTGTAAGAAGAATGCGGTATTGTCTGCAATACGTGAAGCCTGCTGCATGTTATGTGTCACAATCACAATTGTATAATCTTTCTTAAGATTCATTAATAAATCTTCAATCTTAGATGTAGAAATTGGATCTAAGGCACTTGTAGGTTCATCCAATAAGATAACATCTGGGTTAACAGCTAAACATCTTGCAATACATAATCTCTGCTGCTGACCCCCAGATAAACCTAATGCACTTGTATCGAGACGATCTGCAATTTCATCATATAAAGCAGCCTGCTTTAACGATCTAATCACAATCTTTTCTAATTCAGCATGATTCTTAATACCATGAATTCTAGGCCCATAGGCAATGTTATCAAAAATACTCATTGGGAATGGGTTGGGCTGTTGGAATACCATACCTACTTTCTTTCTTAATAAAGTTGTATCTACTCTAGGATCAAAGATGTCTTCACCATCCAGTGTCACCTGACCAGTAATCTTTACACCTTTTACATAGTCCTGCATACGGTTTAATGTTTTAAGGAATGTAGATTTACCACATCCAGAAGGACCGATGAACGCTGTAATCTTATGTTCTGGGATATCTAAACTTGTATTCTTTAAGGCATGCTTTTCACCATACCATAGATTTAAATTCTTAATTTCCATTTTATTCATATATATTGACCTCATTATTTTGCTTTTTCTACATTAAACTTACTTGATAGCCATTTAGCGATAAAGTTCATGATTAATACAAGAATAATCAAGATCATCGCAATCACAAAGGCCTGTCCATATTCCGCATTACTCATTGCCATATAAAGCTGGATAGTAAGTGTTCCACCACTTTCCATCAAGTGTGTAAAGAATCCTCTTGGCATAAAATAACCACTACCTGCTGTAAATAATAAGGCAGCTGATTCAGCCACAATACGACCCATACCAAGAATCACACCCGTTAAGATACCAGGCATAGCACTTGGAAGAATAACAGTACGAATCATATACCACTTAGTTGAACCAATACCTAATGCAGCTTCACGATATGAAGAAGGAACTGATTCTAAGGCAACCTGAGTGTTTCTAATAATAATTGGTAAGATAAGAATAGTTAATGTGAAACATCCATTTATGACTGAATATCCTAAATGAAGCATTTCACCAAAGAAGATCATACCAAATAATCCAAAGATAATAGATGGAATACCTGATAATACTTCTGTTGTAAATGATACTGCTGCAACAAACTTCTTATTTTTTGCATATTCATTTAAGTAGATGGCAGCACCAATACCAATTGGGCAGGCAAATAATAATGTACCTACGACAATATATAGAGTATTGATGATATTACCTAATAAACCTTCAGGGTTCATTAACTGACTCATTGGTTCAATTAAATTCTTGAAATGGAAATGGGGGATGGCTTTTGAAAATACATAACCAATAATGACAAGAATTAAGATACTAGAGAAACCAGCACATAGATAAATAAGTCCACGTAGTATAGTGTCTCCTATTCTTTTCTTTTTATGATATAACGTTCTATCCACAGCGTTCACTTCCTTTAATGGAGACATAGCTGATACTTTTTTAGAATCTGCTTTATCCATTTTCTTCACCCTTCTTTAGAATCTTCATTAATACGATATTGATAATCATAATGAAGATGAATAATACTAAACCGATTGTAAATAATACTTGTCTATGTACACCACTTGAGTAGGACATTTCAGATACGATAGCGGTTGTTAAGAAACGTACTGAATTGAACGGTGCTGGTAAATTAACAGCATTACCTGCAACAAGTAAGATAGCCATTGCTTCACCAATAGCACGTCCAACACCTAATACAATGGCACTCATGATTCCATTCTTAGCCGCTGGAATAACGACTTTAAAGATTGTCTGAATTTTAGTTGCACCAAGTGCATAAGAGCTTAATCTTAAATGATTTGGAACAGTTTCTAGAGCTGTTTCAGAGACATTGATTAATGTTGGTAAGATCATGATTACTAATACAATAATTGCGGCAATGAGGTTTGCCCCACCAGTGAACTGATGTGAATGAGATGTATGATAAAAAAACTTTTCTAACTTATACATCTGTGGGTTGATGATCAAGATACCAAGTAACCCATAAACAACGGATGGAATACCAGCTAATAATTCAATAGCTGCTTTCATAATCTTCTTTGGAGTACCAGTGACCATTTCACTTAATGCAGCTGCAGTAAATAAGCCAACAGGGATTGCAATTAAGACTGCAAGTAAAGTACCAACAATAGAAGTTAAGATGATGTAAAGAATACCGAACTTTCCTTGAGAAGGAACCCATTCTGTTTTCAATAAGATATTTCCGATACCAACCTTAGCAAGTGCAGGTGTGCCGCTATAGATCATGTAGGCAGTAATAGCGACGACTGCAACTATTGAAAAAGCAGCACATACACTAACGATTAATGCGGCTGCCTTTTCTGATGCTTGTCTACTTTTATTGGTACCGACAATGCTATTTAGCACTGATTAGACCTACTTTTTTAATGATAGCCTGCCCTTCATCACTATCAATGTAATCGAATAATGCCTGAACTAATTTAGACTGCTTTTCAATTTTACCTTTAGTAGCCATTACAAATGGTCTCTGTAATGCATATTTACCAGCTTTAATGTTCTTAACTGTACAATCAACACCATCTAACTGTAATGTGTTGATTGATTTATCAACTGCATCGAGTGATACATAACCAATAGCACCTTCAATAGAAGCACATTTTGCCACAACTGCACCAGTATTATCTAATTCCTGTGCATACTGACATTTATCTTTTACTTCTAATAATTCTTCAAATGCACCTCTCGTACCAGAAGCCGCTTCTCTACCAATAACAACGATCTTTTCGTCTTTACCACCAAGTTCTTTCCAGTTAGTGATTTCACCAGTATAAATCTTAGTTAACTGTTCTTTAGTTACATTCTTAACAGTATTATTTTTATTAACCGCAACTGCGATACCATCAATAGCTACGATGTTTTCTTCAAGCCCCTGGCTCTTTTCTTCATCAGTTAATGCTCTTGATGAATCACCGATATCAGCTTTACCATTTAATACTGAAGAGATACCAGCAGATGAACCTGTGAACTGAGCTTCAACTGTAACGTTAGGGTTCTTTTCTTTGAAAGATTCGCCTAAGGCAGTAACGAATTTTTCCATTGATGTAGAACCATCAAGTGAGATCTTTCCTGATAAATCTCCTGAACCAGCAGTTGAAGAATCTTTAGATCCTCCACAACCAGCAAGTGAGAATGCAAGTACACATGTAAGTACAAGCGTTAATATTTTTTTCATATTTACTTTTTTCCTCCCGTCTTCTTAAGACACCTACATCATAGATTTTTCTCCTTAACAAAAAAATCATATTTGTGTATATATTATCTTAAGATTATGTAAATGTGTTTTTTCACTTTTTACATAATTACGGTTGTTTTATTGTATAAACAATAGTACAATTTGGTCGAATTTTCGGAGGTGAATGTTAAATTTATGTTATATGAAAAGGAAATACAACAAAAAAAATCAATAAAAGCCCTCAAATCATTCGTATGCGTCATTCTTGCGTCATGTTTAATGGCCTTTAATATTAAGACGTTTGTACGTGCTGGTGAATTAGTCCCTGGTGGTATTACCGGTATGACTCTATTAATACAGAGAATAATGTTAAAGTATGCTAACATTTCTGTACCTTATTCTGTGCTTAATATTTCATTAAATGCGATACCAGCTATCATTGGTTTTAAACTTATTTCAAAACGTTTTACTGGTTATAGTGTATTAATGATTGTTTTAAACTCATTCTTAGTTGATTTGATTCCTTCTTATAAGGTCACAACTGATCCATTACTCATTGCTTTATTTGGTGGTTTATTAAATGGTTTGGCTATTTCTATTGCCTTATATGGTAAAGCAAGTTCCGGAGGAACAGACTTTATTGCAGTCTATATTCATCGAAAGTGGAATATCTCTTCTTGGAACATCATTCTAGGTTTTAATATTATTCTATTATTAACTTCTGGAATGTTATTTGGATTTGAAGCATCTCTTTATTCTATTGTCTTCCAGTTCGTATCTACTCAGGCAATAGATACTTTCCACAAATCAGATCAGCAGATGACTTTATTCATCATATCTAATAAAGCAGATGAATTAGAAAGAGAATTATTAGTTAAGACACATCATGGCATGACTCGTTTTACTGGCGAAGGATCTCATACACATGAAGATCGTGTCATGCTTTATACAGTTGTCAGTGCTGCAGAAGTCAATGATGTTTATGAAATTATTAAAAGTATTGATAAACAGGCTTTTGTTAATATAGTCAAAACAAATGCTGTAAAAGGAAGGTTCTATCAGGAACCTATTGATTAACCTGGATTTATTCCAGGTTTTTTAATACAAAAAAATAAGCTGGTCTCCCTACTTATTAATACATTGAGATATCAAATCGTGAACGATGTTTTCTTTGCCTACAACTAAATTTGTGATTAATTGGTTTTTAATTGGATGTCCACGATAATCACATAGTATACCGCCAGCTTCTTCTAATATCACCTTACCAGCAGCATAGTCCCATAATTTGACACGATGTTCTAAATAAGCCTCTACACGCCCACACGCTGTCCATGCAATATCTAATGCACAAGAACCACTACGACGTATATCAGAACAATGTTTCATAACTTCCTTAATCGTATAGAAGTTCTTATCCAGCATTTCATCATCTTTATAATAAGGACTTGTTCCTACAGCCACTAAGCTTGATGAGAGGTTCTCTTGATGGCTTACATGAATACGATGTTCATTCAGATACGCACCTTGTCCTTTAATACCATAAAACAGCTCACCCATATAAGGGTTATAAATCAACCCTATTGTTGGTTCACCATTTTCCAACAATGCTAACGAGATAACACTGCAATGGTAATCATGAATAAGATTTGTTGTACCATCTATTGGATCTAATACCCAGCATGGTTGACTGAAATCCACTTCATTGATCTGTTCTTCGCTCATGAACTGTACATCAGGATATTTATCCATTAAACATGTCTTAATCTGATCCTGTACAATGAGGTCTATTTCGGTTACATAATCATCTTTCCCTTTAGAATAGATTGAATCATCCCTTAACTGCCCCATAATATATTCACCAGCATGATAAAGCACTTCTTTTATATAATTGACATCATAATTCATATAATTTCCTCTCTGTGCACAAGTATAGCACCTTATACAATAAGTATGGTTATCATCAAATAAAGAGTATATTAATAATTTGTAAAAAAAGAATCCTCCATAAGGAGGATCATGCACTACATAAATATTCTTTTGGCTTGATATGGATGAAATATGAATGCAGTGGCTGTTTTTCAATCAATGCCCTAATGATTAAAAGGATCAGCGTTCCTAGGAAAATCGAAGTTATAATGAGTTAAAAGTATGAGGGTTTCATTAATTACTCACTTTATATCCATGTTCAATAAGGGATTTAATTATTAGCAATACTCTTACGAGTAGTGATCATTCTTATCCTCGCACCCGAATAAGAATGTACAGGAGATGCAGACATATCTGCACAAGATCATGAGGTCCCTACACCCCACGATATGTATAACTAGATTTTCCTATCTTAAGACCTTAATCTTAAGATGATAATATATTATCATCTTATTGGTATTTTATCAATGATAATAATAAAAAAAATGTCATGAGCTGGACGTCTCATGACGATTTGGGAAGCAAAAATTTATTTTCTTTTTGCATCTTTATAATAATCTAACAAAATGATTAAACAAGTATTCTTAAGGATATTGTATAGTTGTTACAAAAAAAGCGAATTTATATGCATAAATCCACTCTTTTTGTCACTTTAATAGATATATTCTTCTTTCTTTTGTTTTCTCTCATATATATAAATAAATGGCGCATACACAAGTACTGAGATACATATACATATGAGATGTGATATTGCCCCATAGATACTTCCTCCAGTAACTAAGAAGCCCATTAAAATAGGTGGCATAACCCAAGGTACTTCCATGATCACATGTGGACAGAATCCTATTGAAATAAGGAAATAACCCGCTGTAAGAGAGACAAGTGGTGCAAGAATAAATGGAATAGATAATAGAGGATTAAGCACAATGGGCATACCAAAGATGACTGTTTCGTTGATATTCGCTAAACTTGGGAATAAAGAAATATTCGCTATTAGACGATTATCATGTCTTTGAGAAAAAACAAGTATATATATCACAAGCCCTAATGTACATCCTGAGCCACCAACTTCTCCAAACATCTGAAACATCATTGAATTGAATACATATGGTATATCTTTTCCTCTTAACCCCGCATTAAATGATGCCATATTAATATAGAGTAATGGTCTATACAAAGATTCAACGATAGGCAACATAAGATTCTTCCCATGGAAGCCAACAACCCAGAACAATAAGATAATAAAATACAAAACAAGAACCGCAATCAAATTATCCCCTGCCATCAGCTGTAACGGAAACTGTACAAGATTATATATATTTGTATTAAGTGTATGACCTGTGCTTAGGATACAAAGATAAGAGACAGAACCCATAATTAAGAGTGTCAGGAATGTTGGTACGATATTCATAAATGATAATACCTGATTGGTAGAAACCTGACTAGGAAGCTTAATTAAGAGACAATCGCAGTTTCTTAATAAATGATAGAGTTCTGTCGCAATTATAGCGACAAGCATTGCGGTAAAGAGTCCTGATAAAGATGTATAACCGATACCTATTCCCTGCGCAGTAAAATCTTTCAAAGTGATTCCTATAGAATGTGGTATATGCACAAAGGTGGATAGTTTTGTTTGTACAATAGCCCCACCACCTGTGTGTAATAGTACATTGATATGTAAGCCATCTATTGTATGTGGTGTAACAACCAGCCAGCTTAAGAAACTGACAATCACAGGATAAATATCATGATCCCCATTTGCCTGGGCAATTTCACTAGATAATAATAATACAATTACGATAGAGATACATGAAATGGCTGCATAATTCAATGCTTCAAAGATTGGATTAAAAATTTTTAATTCCATAATAAGTGGAAAAACAGCACCTAATCCCCCACGATCATTAACTAGTACATTTATCCAAAATATTCCAACAGCGCCTGTAAGAGATATTGGCATATAATTTTGGAATGTATTTTTAATCGCATTTAAGTATTTATTCTGAGTACATCTCATAGCCACCCAGGATAAAGCATCTACTAATTTATTCATCCCATCACCCCTTTCGCACTCCCATCTTACATTTTTCAATAGAAAAAGTCCATCACTAAGATGGACTATTCAAAAAGAAGGATTTAGAAAACAATCTTCGCAATAATTCTGGCTTTAATAACACCTTCATGATTTTCAATCACTTTAGTGATATCTTCTGATAAATCATTTGTATCAATGACAGTATATGCATATTCACCACGTGCTTTATTGACCATGTTTTCAATGTTCATGCTCTTTTTCGCAAATGCGTTCGCAAATACTGCTAACATGTTAGGAATATTCTTATGAATAATACATACACGATATGTTGTAGTACGTGGTTCTACAACTGTAGGTAAGTTAACAGAATTCTGGATATTACCATTTTCTAAGTAATCAATCATTTCTTTTACGGCCATAGTTGCACAGTTATCTTCTGATTCTGGAGTAGAAGCACCTAAGTGTGGCAATACAACTGTATTTTCAGTTTCTACAAGTTCTTTAGAACCAAAGTCTGTAATATAACGTGCCACTTTTCCTGATTTTAATGCTTTAATGATATCTGCAGTATTTACTAATGTATCACGTGCAAAGTTCAAGATACGTACACCGTCTTTCATCATTGCAAGTGACTTCTTATTGATCATATTCTTTGTATCAGGAGTTGCTGGTACATGGATAGTAATATAGTCACATTCCTTGAATAATTCTTCTACAGTAGCTGCTTTATGAACCCATTTAGATAGTTTCCATGCTGCATTGACACTGATATATGGATCATAACCATATACTTCCATACCTAATTTAACAGCTGCATTGGCTACATTCACACCAATTGCCCCTAAACCAATAACACCAAGCTTCTTACCATCAATTTCAGGACCAACAAACTGGCTCTTACCTTTTTCTACAGCTTTTCCAAAATCATCAGCTGGTAATGTCTTTACCCATTCAATACCAGGAATCACCTGTCTTGAACTTAAGATTAAAGCACATAATACTAATTCTTTAACCGCATTCGCATTAGCCCCTGGTGTATTAAATACACAAATACCTTTTTCAGTACATGTATCTACAGGAATATTGTTGACACCTGCACCTGCTCTTGCGATAGCCTTTAATTCAGCTGGGAAATCATAGTCATGTAATTTAGCTGATCTAACTAAGATCCCATCTTCATGTTCTAAATTATCACCGACTTCATAATTATCATCAAAGATTTCTAAGCCCTGTTCAGAAATCTTATTTAAAGTTTTAATCTTATACATATTACTTACGTTTCTCCTCGAATTCTTTCATGAAATTAACTAAATATTCTACACCTTCATATGGCATTGCATTGTAGATAGATGCTCTAATACCACCTACACTACGATGTCCTTTTAAGTTTGTCATACCTGCTGCAATAGACTCCTTTACAAATTCAGCATCTAATTCTTTAGATGGTGTTGTGAAAGTTACATTCATATTAGAACGTGCATCTTTCTTTGCATGTGGTTTATAGAAGTCTGACTGATCTAAGTAGTCATAAAGAAGTTTTGCTTTCTTTTCATTCTTTTCCTTCATCACTTCTAGTCCACCCTGTTCATCAATCCATTTCACTACGAGACCTAACATATAAATAGCCCAGCATGGTGGTGTGTTATACATAGAATCCTTTTCTAACATAGTATCTAATTCAGAAAGAACTGGAATATTAGCTGGATGTGGTTTTACTAGGTCTTCTCTAATAATAACTACACCAAGTCCGGCAATACCCATATTCTTTTGTGCGCCAGCATAAATAACACCATATTTAGAAACATCTACAGGTCTTGATAAGATATCTGAAGACATATCTACTACAAGTGGTGCACCCTTTGTATCTGGTACATAGTTCCACTCTGTACCATAGATAGTGTTGTTGTTACAAAGATGTACATAATCAACACCTTCACGAATATCTAACTGATCCTGTGTAGGAATTTCTGTAAAATCGTTGTCCTTACCGTTATAGGCAATATGAACATCCCCAAACTTAGCCGCTTCTTTTGCCGCTTTACCAGAGAAGCTTCCTGTAACGATATAATCTGATTTACCATTCACCATAAGGTTTAAGGCAATGTTTGTGAATTCCTGTGTTGCCCCACCTTGTAATAATAAAATCTTATAGTTATCTGGAATATTTAAAACTTTCTTTAAAGTTGCTTTTGTATCATCAAAAATCTTTTGGTATGTTGAGGAACGATGACTCATCTCCATTACGCTCATGCCTGAGCCTTTATAATTCAACATCTGATCTGCTGCTTCCTTTAATACCTCTACAGGTAACTGAGATGGTCCTGCAGAAAAATTATAAACTCTCTTATCTGTCATTTTCGACGTCCTCCTTGTTAATTTATATGCATTATATTAGATAAATACAAATTTGTCCACTGATATTATTAAAATATACAAATAATTTGAAAATTATTCCAGATTGTATACAATATAGATGTATTTTGATAGAGATAGACTCATCTTGACAAATCATTATAATTAGAATTAAGAAAGAGGTGGCTTATGAAGAAATTTAAGAATGCGACAATGAATGATATTTTTGCAGGTATTATTGTTGCTTTTATATCTATTCCTATATCAATGGGATATGCTCAGGTAGCAGGTCTACCAATGGTCTATGGTTTATATGGTTCTTTGGTTCCTATTCTCGTATTTAGTTTATTTACTACGAGTCATGATTTTGTATTTGGTGTAGATGCAGCACCTGCAGCTCTTACTGGAAGTGCTCTTGCAACTCTTGGTATTACTGCAGGAACTAAAGAAGCAATGCAGGTGGTCCCTGTTATTGCACTCATGGTCGCTTTATGGTTGATCTTCTTTTCAATTATTAAAGCAGGACGTGCTGTTAAGTATATTTCTACACCTGTCATGGGTGGATTCGTAACAGGTATCTGTTTATCTATTATTATGATGCTTGTTCCTAAACTCTTTGGTGGGACAACAGGAACAGGTGAAATATTTGAATTAGTCAATCATATTATTAAAGAGTTACCACTCTTTAATGGTTTATCTTTTGTATTAGGTATCTTCACTCTTGCCATTATTCTTATAGTAAAGAGAATAAATAAGAAGATTCCTATGCCTATTCTTATGATGTTTATCGGTGCTTTATTGACTGCCATATTCCCTTTAGAAAAATATGGAGTGAAACTATTACCTCATGTTGATCCAGGTTTACCAAAACTTGTGATCCCTTCTATTGCCCATGTAAATATTTCTGCTTTATTCTTTACTACATTATCTATTGCGATAGTTGTACTCGCACAGACTTTATTATCTGCACAGGGTAATGCAATGAAGGATGGCTATAAATTAGATGGAAACAAAGAAATATTTGCCTATGGTATGGCTGAACTAGCTACTTCACTTGTAGGATGCTGTCCGACGAATGGTTCTGTTTCTAGAACTGGACTTGCAAGACAGTATGGATGTAAGACTCAGGTGATGAGCTTATCAGCTGCTGCAACTATGGCACTTCTTCTATTATTTGGTACAGGGTTCATTGAATATCTTCCTGTTCCTATTTTAACGGCGATTGTGATTACTGCCTTACTTGGTGCCTGTCACTTTGCGTTAGGTCAACGTTTATTTAAAGAAAGTAGAAATGAGTTCTATATATTTATGGCAGCATGTTGTGGAGTACTTATCTTTGGGACTATTTATGGTGTTGTAATTGGTATTGTTTTATCATTCCTCGCTGTAGTTATTAAGGCAGTCACTCCACCAGCCCATTTCTTAGGTGTAATTCCAGGGCAGACAGGTTTCTTTAATCTAGAAAAGAATGTGAATGCAAGACCAATTAGACATACTATTATTTATCGTTTCCCAGGAAATCTATTTTTTGCGAATATTGATAAGTTCCAGGAAGATATAGAAAAAGCGATTAAAGAAGATACTGAGCAGGTTATTGTAGATGCTTCTGGTATTAGTAATATTGATTTTACTGCAATTGATCGTTTGATTATCTTCTATAATGATTTACAGAAAAGAAATATAGATTTCTATTTAACACGTCATATGGATCATCTTAATCAGGCATTAAGAGAAAATGGTGGTATAGAAATAATTACAAGTGGTCATGTAAGACGTACAATGCAGCAGGCATTATTAGATTGTGGGCTTGTCCCTCCTTATCCATTAGAAGATTTGGAAACATCTCATATTTCATTTATACAACCTGAATTAGAATGGGCCTTTGGAAATGAAGCTGAAAAGTATAAACAGAAGATGACTCAAGAAATGTTGGATAAGATTCATTCTAAAACAGACTTATCTCCTGATCTATTAAAGGATATTGAAAATCATACAGACTTTGGTGAACTAGGTTTAATTGAAGCGGATGAATTCTTATCAAGACTAGAAATGCATATTCCAGAAATCATGGAAAAGATTCATGAAAATGAGCAGTATGTAGAAGAACGACTCGAACAATATCGTGATCGTATTGAAGAAAAGTTACAGGAAATGAATCCTGAAACATTACGTGTATTAAAACAGTACCGTAGCAAATATGAAAAGAAGCTACAGGAATTAAATCCTCATGCTTTTAATCATTATAAAGAGCTCCATCAGAAACATTTAGAAAGACTGGAGAAAAACAAAAAGTGAAGATGAATCCATCTTCACTTTTCACATTAAGGAGTAATTCAATTATCAAATATTATCCGAGGATTTTCAGAGCAGCATCTAATACCTTTTCACCGTTCATCATACCATAGTCACGCATATTGATGACTTCAATTGGTGTAGATGTTAATTCTCTTAATCTCTTTTCCATATGACGAACTTGTGGACCTAACATAATGACATCCCAGTCATTGAGTTCTTTTTCTGCATCTGTTACTGGGAGAGCCTTAACTTCCATTTCAATGCCTTTATCTTGTGCTGCCTTTTCCATCTTCAATACAAGCATACTTGTTGACATACCAGCATTACATACCAATAAGATCTTCTTCATAAGTCTCTCTCCTTCCTTCATATTTATTATATATTCATTAAATTCCATTGAATTATTCAATATAAAATTAGAAACAAACTTATCAATATTTGTATATCATTCAAGTACTTTTATGATAAAAACATATCAAAAAAGTGAAGATGGTCTTCACTTCATTGTTTTTTCCCAGACATCCGCTATATTACGACCTACATCTTCTGGATGATGCGCATCACTTGCAGTAATCATCTGGACATGATGTTTTTTAAAGGTCTGTAATAACTGATCTGATAAGCCTATATCAGGCGTATGATAACGATAGTAACATCCTACATTGTTTTCTGCTTTCATATGATGTTCATTTAATAATTCAGCAAGTTCATCATATGTAGGCTGTAAGTCATAAGTAGGATAATGGCCAAACATCTTGATCGTATCTGGATGTGCAAGCTGTGTAAATAAATCAGATTTTACAAGTGAGAAAACACATTCATAGTATCTCTTATAAATTTCATCCACAGGATACTTGTTCCATAAAATTTCTTCTGACCATTTCATATCATAGAGTTTACCGTCGATAGAATGAATGGCTCCTACTAAGAAATCAAAATGATAAGGTTTTAATATTTCTCGAATTGTTTCTTCATATTCAGGTACATAACATACCTCTAAACCAAAAGACACCTTAATAGGTAAATCCATCGCCTTGATTTCTTTAATCAAAGCACAATATTCATCTAAAGTACTATGAAACTTCATTTCTTTATTGTTTAACCATTCTTCTTGATAAGGAGATGCTTTTCTTACGCCTTCATAAACAGGTCTAAATTCTTTAAAACGATGTGTATGATCAAGAATCTGTATTTCATCCATACCATTCTTTACTGCACTTTCCACAAACTGTAGTACATATTCTTTTGAGAGATCCCCATATTCTAGATGCATATGTCCATCTATCATAAATATCACCTTCCTTTTTTGGGATTATAACACAGACATATACATAGTTATAGAAATATGATAAATATTTTAGATAATTCTAAGAAAGTGATTCATATGCCTTACCTGGAAATAAGTGAAGCATGTTTTGGTGACTTCTATTTATCACTTAGCGACCAAAAGTAATACATCAGAATATAAAAGGAAGATTGAATTCTTAAAAGAAGAATATCAATCACAATTATTTTTTGCATCAAATGATTCTTCTCGCCTTGTAATAGTCACTACATTTAATGGACGTGGGATGTTATCAGATAAGATTCCTTCAATTTTGCATAAGAATCATATCCCTATTGTACTGATTTCTTCTACTGAATATGATCCTGAAATCGAGATTACGTTAAAATAAAATCACTATAAGAAAATATCTTCCTATAGCACAAGATTAAGTCTATTATTTGTATTAGATACTCTTTATACAGCTTATTTAAGAGACATTATGAAGAGAATATTGAAAAGAAGACAGTATACTATAATAAAAATGACGGGGGAATAAATATGGATATACGTGCTATTGTATGTGATGTAGATGGAACATTACTGACTAGTAAACAGGTCGTAGATGAAAGAACTGTTACAGCTATTAAGAAAGCAAGAAGTAAAGGTATATTATTTGGAATATGTACAGGTAGAGATGCAGATAGTGTAAGAAATCATATAAAATCATGGGGTATTGAAGGATGTATTGATTTTGTAGTGGGTTCTGGAGGTTCTGAGATTGATGATTATATTCTTGATATATATCAGGAGAATCATACTTTGAGTCCTGAATTAATTAAAGAAATCATGAATCATTACAAAGATATGGATTGTAACTTTACAATCTGTCATGAAGGTATTCTATATGCACCTAAGGATGATGACTATATTAGAAATATGGCTGAAGGTGATGGAATTGAATATAGAGTTGTAGATTTTGATACATTCTTAACACGTCCTTATCGTAAATTGATGATTATATGTAATCCAAGCTATATGCCTCAGATAGTGGAACGTTCTAAATCATTTAAGAATAGAGAATATAAAGCGTCTGCCTTAGTGACTACCAGTTTTTTATATGAATATATGAATCCTCATGTGTCTAAGTCTAATGGTTTAAAAGAGGCTTTAGCCCTTCATGATATTTCTATATCTCAATGTATAGCTTTTGGTGATGAAGATAATGATATAGATATGTTGGAAGAAGCAGGTGTTGGTGTAGTAATGGGAAATGGGTCTATTCATGCGAAAGCTGTCGCTAACTATGTCACAGAGGATAAAGATTCTAATGGAATAGGTGTATTTATTGAAAAGTTTATATAAGCTTTTTTATCATTTTATGAGCGTTTTTTAAGAAAAATGATATAATGTGAGATGGTTAAGAAAGGAGTCAATAAAATGGCAAAAGTTGATATTATTTCTGGATTCTTAGGTGCTGGCAAAACAACACTTATTAAAAAATTATTAAATGAATCTTTAAAAGATGAAAAGTTAGTACTCATTGAAAATGAGTTTGGTGAAATTGGAATTGATGGTGGTTTTATGCGTGATGCAGGTATTACTGTCAATGAATTGAGTCAGGGTTGTATTTGTTGCAGTCTTGCAGGTGATTTTGAAACAGCTTTAAAGGAAGTTGTAGATACATATCATCCTGATCGTATTATTATTGAACCAACAGGTGTTGGTAAGTTATCTGATATTATTGCAGCTGTACAGAAGGTACATGGTGCTGATTTAACACTTGATCGTTTCTTTACTGTAGTAGATGCAAAGAAATGTAAGATGTATCATAAGAACTTTGGTGAGTTCTTTAATAACCAGATTGGTGCAGCAAGTTGTGTAATCTTAAGCCGTTCACAGGATGTGTCTGAAGAAAAGATTGCGGAATGTTTAGATATTATTAGAGAATTAAATCCTCATGCACCAGTCGTTACTACTCCATGGGATCAGATTACAGGTGATATGATTCTTGAAGCAAGTAATCATAAGGATGCTTTAGAAAAGGCATTGATTGCGGCTGAAAAGGAACATCAGGAAAGTGTTCATGGACATCATCATGAACATCATCATCACCATGATCATGACCATGAATGTGAATGTGGACACCATCATGATCATGACCACGAATGCGAATGTGAACATCACCATGAACATGATCACGAATGTGAATGTGGTCATCATCACGATCATGAACATCATCACCATGATGGAGAAAGCACATTATACTATGATGAAGAAGATATGCATGATGCAGATGAAGTATTCAATAGTATTGGTATTGAAACAGCACATCCATTTACTAAAGAAGAACTTGATGATAAGTTAAAGACTTTAGGGACTGATGAATCTTTAGGTCATATTCTTCGTTCTAAGGGTATTGTGAAGGGTACTGATGGTAAATGGTTTGAATTTGACTTTGTAAGTGGCGATTATGAAATCCGTGAATGTACACCAGATGTTGGTGGAAGAATGTGTGTGATTGGTGAAAAGCTTGATGCACATAAAATCTATGATTTAATGAAAGGTTAATGTATGGATAATTTAGAAACAAGAATTTATCTATTTACTGGCTTTTTAGAAAGTGGTAAAACAACATTTATCAACGATACAATTATTAATACTGACTTCTGTGATTATGAGACATCTGTGCTTATTGTGACAGAAGAAGGTGAAGTAGAATATAATGAAGCAGCTATTAAGGAACATAACTGTGAAATTGTTTATGTAGAGAATGAAGAAGACTTCACTGCCGATTTCTTTAAGGATTTAAAGAAGAAATATCATCCTACACAGGTTCTTGTAGAATTTAATGGTATGTGGAATGTAGATCAGTTTGTAGAATCAAAATTCCCTGAAAACTGGGATGTTGTACAGATTCTAACTACTATTAATGCCTCTACTTTCCAGCTTTATGTGAATAACATGCGTGCACTCTTATTCCAACATTGTGCTAAGAGTGACTTAGTCATCTTTAACCGTATTGAAGATGGTATGAAGAAGTCTACTTTAAGAAACAACATCAAGGCAATGAATCCTGTATGTCAGATCATCTATGAAAATAAAGATGGTTCTGTAAATACTATGCAGGATGATGAATTACCATATGATTATACACAGGATCATTTAGAAGTTGCTGATCATGATTTTGGTATCTTCTGTTATGATGCGATGGAACATCCAGAACGTTATGATCAAAAGACAATTAAAATCAAAGGTAAGTTCATAGGTCGTGATAAAGTAATTCCTAATGGTTTTATTCTTGGTCGTTATGCAATGGTATGCTGTGAACAGGATACTTCATTAATTGGTATGCTTTGTGTAAGTGAGTATGCGTCTAAATTCATACCTAATGAATGGCTTCTATTAGAAGGTCATACACATATTGAATATGATCCATCTATGAATGCGAATATCTGTGTTCTTGATGTAGATCATGTTGAAGGGGCTAAACCTTTAGACAATGAATATGTGACATTTGATTAATCCAGGATTTTTCCCTGGATTTTTTTCGTATTATAAAACTAGATATTACGTATAGTAAATAGTACTACTTCACACATTCCATGTATTTAACTAAAGTCATTAATTCTATTCCCAAAAGACCATAAAAATCATTTAAATGCGTCATAAAAAATCAATCATGTAAGCCTCTAAATTATAGAGCATCCTAACATAATTTATTATGCACTATTGTTTTAGGAATGTATTTTTTAGAACTATGTAATAGTTCTTTAGGAGCAGTTCATAAACCATGTTATTTTCAAATGTTTTTTAGCGGTAATAGAAAAGGTGTCTGCTATTTTATAGCAAACACCCTTTCTTAATGACACGAAGGCATTAGTTTTCTTTATCTTAATACCATTGCCTATTTCACTTAAGGAAGCATATCATGAGTATCATTATGATATTTTTGCTGCGTAATATAATCACCTAAAGCAATATTTTACTTAAAAAGAGCGATTTTATTTAATACATAAGTTAAATTCTAGAATTACTTGTGCTTATTTAAGATTAAAAAACCAAATATGATAATAAGCGCAATAATAACAATGCAACATGCAAGAATGTAATCAAGAACAATAATATGATTAAGTTCTGGTTGAGACAAATAAGTATTACTAAGCAATGAATTAATAATAAAAACCATTAGATAAGACAAAAGAATTGAGATAATAATTTTTGCAATCATTTTATTTTTCATTGTACTATTTCCTCCCGTTAAAAATAGTTAGTACTTATAATTTTATTGTAATATATTTATATAGAATATTACAGACTTTTAATCTTCAGTCTTTTTCATATAATCATTTAAATGAATACCATTTTTTAAAGCATCTATGACATGATCTTTATCGATCACATTTTCTACCTTTTCATCTAAAATCATTCCAATAAAACGGGCATCATCATCAATTTTTATCCTGCGCTGGGTAGCGCATACCCTTCCGTCGGCTCCGTATACGAACGTGATCGGGCTTTTTGCGGCAAAATCGTCTTTAAGCGTCACAGGGTATCCTCCTTTATATCGAAAAGCAGATCA
>ERZ779737.1187-NODE-1187-length-21199-cov-2.832671_pt1 | contig 21199 bp, 19 predicted proteins | sample MGYA00511889_ERZ779737 | MGnify/ENA primary metagenome ERZ779737 (study PRJEB29588, sample SAMEA2163575) | human gut metagenome | biome: human gut; feature: human-associated habitat; material: faeces | place: Denmark | collected 2008/2010 ...
TGGAGGTAAGAAAAAGTGAAAAAGGTTTTAATTGTTGCAACTGTTACCGGACATATAAAGGCATTCCATCTTCCATATTTAAAAATGTTTAGAGAAAATGGCTATGAAGTCCATGTTGCAACAAATGATGATGTACCAATACAATATTGTGATGTACATCATAAAATAAGTATATGTAGAAATCCGTTTAAGATAGATAATTTAAAGGCAATAAAACAATTAAAAAAAATAATAAACAAAGAAAAATTTGATATAATGCATTGCCATACTCCAATGGGAAGTGTAGTAGCTAGATTAGCAGCAAGAGAGGCAAGGAAAGACGGAACACGAGTAATATACACGGCACATGGATATCATTTCTATAAAGGGGCCCCTTTAATAAACTGGTTATTATATTATCCAATCGAAAAATGGTTGGCCAAATATACAGATACTCAAATTACGATAACACAAGAAGATTATGAATTAGCTAAGGAAAAGTTTAAAATCAAAGATTTACATCTTGTACATGGAGTTGGACTAGATGAGGAAAAGTTTAACATATTAATTCCAAACGAGGAAAAAGAAAATTTAAAACAAGAGTTAAAAATAGATGATAAATCTGTTGTTTGCACATATGTTGCAGAATTAAATAAAAATAAAAACCAACAATTATTGATAAAAGCAATAAAAAGATTAAAAGATGATAACAATAATGTGACGTTACTTTTAGTTGGAAAAGGTAAATATGAACAGAGGCTATTAAAATTAATAAAAAAATTAAATATTGAAGATGATGTAAAATTGTTAGGGTATAGAAGTGATATTGTAAAAATACTATCAATAACTGATATATATTTAGCATCAAGTTTAAGAGAAGGTTTACCAGTGAATGTAATGGAAGCAATGTACATGGGACTTCCAATAATTGCAGTAGATAATAGAGGGCATAGAGAATTAGTACAACATAATGAAAACGGATTTATTGTTGAACAAAATAGTGCTATGGAAAATAATATGAGTAGTTATCTAAATTTATTGGTAAATGATAGAAAATTGAGATATAAGTTTGGAAAAGACTCAAAAGAAAAGGTAAAAGAATATACATTAAAAAATGTTATAGAAAATATGAAAAAAATTTATTTTAGGAGTTAAAAAAAGTGAGAGTTCTACATATTTTAAATACTTCATCATATTCGGGGGCTGAAAATGTTGCTATAACAATAATAAAAGAACTTGAAAAAGATAAAAATTATGAAGCTTATTATGTATCACCAAGAGGAAACATAGAAAAAAAGCTTAAAGAAGAAGGAATCAAATATATTCCAATAAATAAATTATGTGTGAAAGAATTAAAGAGTGTGATAAAAGAATATAAACCAGACGTGATTCATGCACATGATTTTAGAGCTAGTATAATTTCCTCTATAGCAACATCAAGAAAAATAAAGGTTATTTCACACATTCATAATAATCCAACATGGATAAAACATGTAAATATATATTCATTAGCTTTTTTAATGTGTTCAAAAAAGTTTGAAACAATATTATTAGTTTCCGATTCAATAAAAAAGGAATATATCTTTAGTAATATGATAAAAGATAAATATTTGGTGATAGGAAATCTGGTAAATATAGATAATGTTATAAAAAAATCTAGAGAAATAATTGAAGATTGTAAATATGATATTTGCTTTTGTGGAAGATTAACAGAACAGAAGCAACCACTAAAATTTATAGACTTAATAAAGAAAATAAAAGAAATACTTCCCAATATTAATGCCATTATGATAGGTGATGGAAATTTAAAAGAAAAATGTGAGAAAATAATAAAAAACGAGGATTTAGAGAAGAATATAAAACTGGTAGGCTTTTTAGATAATCCTTATTATATTATGAAAGACTGTAAGGTGTTATGTATGACATCTGCATGGGAAGGCTATGGACTTGTTGCAGTTGAGGCTTTAGTACTAAAAAACCAGTAGTGGCAACAAATGTAGGAGGAATTCCGACAATAATAGATGATAGCTGTGGAAAAATATGTGATGATAATAAAAGTATGGAAAATGAAATAATTAAATTGTTAACAGATGAAGATTATTACAAAACGAAGAGCAAAAAAACAAGTGAAAAACTTAATAAAATAAATAATCCAATTCAATATGTAGAAAAATTGAAGAAGGTTTACGAAAAAAATTAAGAATAGGAGAAAAAGATGCTTTTTTATTTAGGAATATTTGCTATATGTGCTATAGCAGCTATAATAAATGGAAAACTAAAAAATGAAAAAGAAAAGAGAATATTTGAAATATCAGTATTACTGTTATTATGTATAATATCTGGAACAAGGTATAATTTAGGAGGAACAGACTATTTTGTTTATAAAAAAGCGTATGGTGCTGTACCAATGATAAGAGATTTTAATTTTGCCAATATTCAAAATGTGGATGGAACTTTTGAAATGGAAAAGGGGTATTTGTTTCTTAATTCGCTAGTAAAAACTATGGGGTTAAATTTTTATGGATTTACATTGATTCATTCGATGATATTTTACTTATGTATGTATATAGGTTTAAAGAGATATACTAAAAACTTTAACTATTTTTTAGTTGTATTTTTGTACAAAATGTTCTTTTATGATACTTTTATAAGTATGAGACAATCGATTTCTATTGCCATATTTTTTATAGCTGTACAATTTATAGAGAAAAGAAAACCAATTAAATATTTTGCATTGTGTATATTGGCATTCTTATTCCATAATTCGGCTATAATATTATTTCCATTATACTTTATAAATAAAATTAAAATTTCTAAAAAAACATTTAAAATTATAAATATAATAGGAATAATTTTCTTAGTATTAAATATAACAGGAATATTCGTTTTTAACCCATCAGGAATAGTAAATAAAATATTTAGTGGAAATCAGAATGCTATGAACAAAGCAGAAGGGTATTTTGATACAAATGAAAAGATTAGTATAATACATACTTTAGAATATTATTTGATAGCTATTATAATATATTTTAATTATGATTCAATTCAAAATAAAAATGAGCACTCAAACTTGATTTTGAATATGTTTGTAATATTGATGTTTATATTTACTGTAATGAGGGGATTTGTAATTATTACACGAATTAAAGACTATTTTTTATGGACTTATCCAATAATATTATACTATTTAATAGAAAATCGAAAAGTAAAAGAAAAATATTTAATTGCTATTTTAAGCTGTATTGTATGTCTTTATGGATATACAAGATATATAAATAGTTTTGACAATGGCGGATTAATGCCTTATAATTCATACTTGAATGATAAGATAAGCATATACAATGAAAAATAGATAAGAGGAGAAAAATGTTAACAGTATTTACACCTACGTATAATAGAGCATATATATTACCACGTTTATATGAGAGTTTATTAAAGCAAACAGACAGAAATTTTGAGTGGGTAATAGTAAATGATGGTTCAACTGATAATACACGAGAATTAGTCAAAGAATGGATTAATGAAAATAAATTTACAATTAGATATTATGAACAAGAAAATCAAGGAAAGCCTATGGCTCATAATATGGGAGTTGAAATGTCTAGTGGAGAAATTTTTACTTGTGTCGATTCTGATGATTTTTTAACAGATAATGCCATAGAAATAATTAATAGAAAATGGAATGAATGCAAAAAAGAAAAAAAATGTATTGGTATAGTAGGTACTCGTATTAAACTTGATGGACAACCAGTTGGCTCTGGAATTATACCAGGAGTACAAAATTCAACATTATATGATTTATATAATAAACATAAATATACTGGAGATACCATTCTTGTATATAAAACTGAAATTTTAAAAAAATATAAATTTCCTAAAATAGAAGGAGAAAAGTTTATACCAGAGACATATTTATATAATCAATTAGATGCCGAAGGAGAATTAGCAACAATAAAAGATGGAGTATACGTATGTGAATACTTAAATGACGGCTATACAAATAATTCTGTAAAATTAATAAATAATAATCCAAAAGGATATATTCTCGCCGCGGAACAGGAGCTAACAATTGCAAAAAAAATAGAAGAAAGATTAAACAAATCAAAAATAAAGTTAATTGAAATACAAAGATCAAAAGGATATTCTACAAGAAAAAGTATATCGAATTCAAAAATAAAAAAAGTAGTAGATTTAATTAGAAATTATGATAAAGACGTAATTATTATGGTTGATAATTGTTATTGTGAATTTGTAGATAAGGTTTCACCAATTGAAATGGGTGCGGATATAATAGTTGGTTCACTTATAAAGAATTTAGGTGGAGGAATTGCTCCTAATGGTGCTTATATTGCTGGTAAAAAAAGATTAGTAGATTTAGCTGGTGAAAGATTAACACTTCCAGGTGAAGGTAGGGAAGTAGGTCCAACACTTGGTATTAATAAACAAATTTTAGAGGGATTATTTTTTTCACCAAGTGTGGTTGCATCAGCACTTAAAACTGCTGTACTTGCAAGTAAAGTATTAGAAGAATTAGGATATAAAGTAGAACCAAGATACAATGATGAAAGAGTAGATATTGTTCAAAATATTATTTTTAATGATAGGGATATGATGATTAAATATTGTCAAGGAATTCAAAAAAATTCACCAATAGATTCTAATTCATTATGTATACCATCTTATATGCCTGGATATGATGATGATGTTATTATGGCAAGTGGTTCATTTACTCAAGGATCTTCTATTGAACTTTCGTGTGATGGACCGCTTAGAAGTCCTTATATTGCTTATCAACAAGGTTCACTTACTTATGAATATGGTAGGTATGCAATAATTAATTCTATTAAAAATATGTTAGATGAAAATAAGAATGAATAATTTTAAGGATGAATATGCAAATTTGTTTATATAAGCAGATGGTTTCGTTAGAAATATTATGTCAAGTAATATTTCTTTTTTGTCAATGGTTGGTTTAAAGTGCTGTGCTTATGTTAAAATGGTATTAGTTAAGGATGATTTTATGAAAATTGATTTAGATATTATTGAACATGATGCTAAGAGGTTAGAACATATTTATAGTAAGGCTAAATCTAAATCAGCACTTAAGAATATAGGAAATGATTTATTTGGCTTTCAATATTTATATTTTGGTATTTGGGGAAATGATGATTATTTACGTTGGGAAGATGATGTTTTATTTGATGATGTTATGCAAGAATATTATTATAAAAAAATGAAGCAATTTTTTACTAATTATACTTATGATATAAATTTTTGTTTTAATAGTTCTAGGAGTGTTTTACAAGCTTATTGCGATAATAAATTTAGCGATTTATCTAATGTTTATGGTAATTTTAGAAGACTTAATAAGAAAGATGCTATGAATATTCTTTTTGATTTTTTTGATAGTATGGGAGATAAATATTATAAATTTTTTAAAAGTTTAGTTGATAATAAGCAAATTGAAATGGGTTATGTTGGTGATTATTCTAATATGGCAGAGACAACCTGGTTAAATTGTTTAAATAAGTCTTATGTTTGTTGTTCTTCTTCTACTTATAATTTTTATAGTCTTATTTCTTTAGTACATGAAGTAGGACATGCTTATGAAGCAAGTGTTGTTAATAATAAAAACAATAAAAGTTTTTCTACTTTATTTTATGAAGTTTCTTCTTGTTTTTTTGAATATTTGTTTTTGCGCTATGTTAATGATAGGAGAATACTTGTAAATGATGGTAAAATATTAGAATTTGATTTTCTTTATGATATTTATTACTTCTTTTTTCAAAATGTTTTAGTTCAAAGTTTAGGTAATATTTTCATTTTAGATGATTATAATTTAACTATCGATTTTTTTACTAAAAAGAAATTAGTGGATGAATTAAATAGGAAGTATAATAGTAATATACAACTTGATGATAATCCTATTAATGTAAGAGATGCATTAATATATGGATATGGGAGATTAATTGGAATTAATATATATGATAGATATGTTGATGATAAAAAGGATATTTTAAAGAGATTTGATAATTTTATGAATCAGTATACTTTAGTAGGTACTTTTGATAGTATAGATGTTTTAGGGATTTCTAAAGATGATTTGATTTCTAATAAGGTGTTAAAGAGGACTTTAAAGGAATATAAAATTAAATATGATGATTATATTGTTAGAAATAGGAAATAATTAAATTGTTTGAAAAATAATAGGATTTGATGTATAATGTCATTAGGAGGAATTTACTTATGAATAAGAAAATTATGATTTTTAGAATTGGTATTACTTTGGTAGTTGCTTTTATTTTGTTCTATTTAACTTTACCTGCGATTAATTTAACTAATCCTGGTTTTTATGGATATTTGTTTTGTATATTTTTGGTTTACTTTTTTTCTTCTTGGGTTAAACTTTTCGATACTAGAAATATCATTAAAAACGTTAAAACACTACCACGTAATGTTTTAGTGATGATCGGTAGCGTTTTTGGAGTTTTTGTACTTATTATGGTTGTTAATTTTATATTATCACCAGTATTTAATGCGAAGAGTTGGTCTAGGAGAATTGTTATTGATCAAACGCATGAATTTAATGATGATATTGCTTTGGTTAATTATCAATCTTTACCACTTTTAGATAAGGATTCTAGTCGTAAACTTGGTGATAGGGTTATGGGTCAGATGCCTGAGTTAGTTAGTCAATTTTATGTTTCTGATCTATATACACAAATTAATTATAATGCGGATATTGTAAGGGTAACTCCGTTAGAATACAATGGTTTTATTAAGTATCTTAATAATCGTAAAAATGGAGTTAAAGGCTATATTACAGTTAATTCGGTTACAGGGGATGCAGATTTAGTTAAATTAGATAAAGGAATGCAATATATGCCTAGTGCGTATTTCTTTGATAATTTACATCGTCATTTGAGATTTAAATATCCAACAGTTATTTTTGATGATGAAAAATTTGAGATAGATAATGATGGAAATCCTTATTGGGTTGTTCCAACAGTTAGATATAGTGGTGTTGGAATTAAGAAAGAAATTACAGGGGTAATTTTAGTTAATGCTATTGATGGTAGTAGTCAAAAATATGATGTAGGCAGTATTCCTACTTGGGTAGATCAAGTTTATTCAGCAGAACTTATCATTGAACAAGTAGATAATTGGGGATTATATAAAAATGGATTTATTAATTCTTTGTTTGCTCAAAATGGTGTTGTTCAAACTACCGAAGGATATAATTATACGGTAATGAATGATGATGTTTACTTGTATACGGGAATTACTTCAGTGTTAGCAGATGAATCTAATATTGGGTTTATTATGACTAATTTAAGAACTAAGGAAACAAGATTTTATCAAGTTCCTGGAGCAGAAGAATATAGTGCGATGGCTTCTGCTGAAGGTCAAGTACAACAAATGAAGTATGAGGCATCTTTTCCACTTTTAATTAATTTAAACGGTAGACCTACTTATTTGATGTCTTTGAAAGATGCAGCAGGATTAGTAAAGATGTATGCTTTTGTTGATGTTGGTGATTATCAAAAGGTTGTTGTTAGTGATTCATCTTTAGGAATAGAAGCAGCTTCTTCAAACTATTTAAGTAATGTTAATTTGAATTTAGATACTAACACATTACTTTCTAAAAAAATTTCTATTAGAGAAATTAGTAATGTTATAATTGATGGTAATACTTATTATTATTTAATAGGAGATAATGGTCAAAAATATAGAGCATCAATTAAAGTAAATAGTGATATTTTACCTTTTTTAAAAGTTGGTAGTAGTATAGAAGTTAAGTATGTGTTAGAAGCAGATGTTATAGAAATTAAGGATATTAAATAAATCTTTGTTTATTAATCTATGGAAAATAAATTTTTAGGAATTTATTCTTCATAGATTTTTTATTTGAAAATAAAGAAGGAATGTTAGAAAAATCTAATATTTTTTTATTGTAAACAAAAAAATAACTAATTTTTCGTTAAAAAGAAGTAATTGGAATATTTTTTTATAATAATGTAGATAAGGAGGTGATAAGATGAAAAAGAAATTAGTAGTGTTGCAAGAAGGGAATAAAGATTGTGGTGTTTGTTGTCTTTTATCAATAATTAGATATTACAATGGTAATATTTCTTTAAATAAATTGATGGAAATGACAAAAACTACTAAAAATGGGACGACGTTTTATAATTTAAGTGAAGCTGCTTCTAAGATTGGAATGGCTTCTAAGGCTTATTATGTCGATGATTTTAATAATATTAGTGTTTATAGTTGTCCTTTTATTAGTCAAGTAATTAGAAATGGTTATACTCATTTTGTGGTTGTTTATAAAATTTCTAAAGATAAATTATTAATTATGGATCCAGCTTTAGGAAGTTTATATATGAGTAGGGAGAAATTTTTAAATATTTGGACTGGTTATATAATGATGTTTGAGAAGGTTAAAATTTTACCAAATTATAAAGATGAAAAATATATAAATAAACTTTTATATGGTTTAATATTAAATAATAAAAAAATTATTGTTAACTGTCTTCTTTTAACTTTGATGTTTTGCTTTCTAACGATTGGTTATTCTGTTTATTTAAAGGTAATGATAGATAAAGTACTCAATCAAGATAAGTATTTACTTATTGTTATTTCACTTATATTTTTTATAGTAATATTATTTAGGTCTTTAACTAATTTGTTTAGAAATCAAATGCTTTCTTATTTTAATATGAAGGTGGATATATCTTTGTTTTTAAATTCATTTAAAAGAATCTTATTACTTCCTTATAATTATTATAAAAATAAGACAACTGGTGAGATTATATCTAGAGTAAATGATTTGTCTTATATTAAACAAATAATAAGTCAGTTATTAACCACAGTATTTCTGGATATAGTTTTATTATTATTTAGTTTAGTTTGTCTTTATTTTATTAATAGTAAGATGTTTGTGATTAGTTTTTTCATTGCAATTTTGTATGTGATTATAATATTTATTTATCCACGTTTTATAAAAACAAAGATTTATGAAAGCCAGGCGGAAGTGGCCAAGGTTAATTCTTATTTAGTAGAAAGTATTTCTGGATTAGAGACTATTAAAGGGCTTAGATGCGAGAAAATGGTTAATGATAGACTTGAATCTTATTATACTAAGGCACAGGCTACTATTTTTGATTATAATATAATTTCTAATGGGGTTTTGTTTTTAAAAGATTTGATTTTTTATGTTGGAGTTTTATTAATCAATTATGTTGGCTGTGTAGATATAATGAATGGTAATTTTACGGTTGGAAGTCTTCTTACTTTTAATACCATTTTGGGATATTTTTTAAATCCATTGCAAAACTTTATTGATTTAGCCGATGATTATGTGTATGTTAGGGGGGTATTTAAAAGGGCTAATGGTTTGTATGAAGTTAAGTTAGACGATTTAGAAAGTAAAAATGGTTTAAGAGTAGAGGGGGATATTTCATTTAATAATTTGGATTTTAGCTTTAATGGAAAAGATCAAATACTTAAAAGTATTAAGATAGAATTTAAAGCTAAAGAGAAAATTTTACTTCTTGGAAATAGTGGTTCTGGTAAGTCAACACTGCTAAAAATTTTGTATAAGTATTATGATGTTTCACGTGGTATGGTTTTAGTTAATGGAATTGATATTAATGATTTTAGTATAAGTGATATTAGAGATGATATTATCTATGTGTCACAAAATGAGACTTTATATACTGGTAGTATTAAAGACAATATTTTGTTAAATAGAGATATAGATTATAAGGATTTTCTTGATATGTGTTGCTATTTAGAAGTTGATAATATTATTAAGGATAATTTGCTAGGATATGATTTTTTGTTGGAAGAAAATGGTGCTAATATTTCAGGGGGCGAAAGACAAAGAATAATTTTAGCTAGAGCTTTATTTAAAAAAGGTAATGTCATTTTAATTGATGAAGGTTTAAGTCAGATGGATATTGACTTAGAACGAAGAGTTTTAAAAAGAATTTTTTCTATTTTTAAAGATAAAATGATCATTGTGGTGTCGCATAGATTTAATAACATGGATTTATATGATAAGGTTTTTAAATTAAAAGATGGGATGGTAGATGATTGTTTAACGAGGGGGTAATTTAGTAATGAACGATTTATATTATAATGAATTTATAATAAGCAAATTCAATTTAAATAAGTATTGTCATTTTACTTTTGTATTACTTAGTTTTTTGATAATGATATTGGTTATTTGTCATGTTTTTAATTATAAAACTTTTTATAATGGGATGGCAGTTATTAACGAAGAAAATCAGGTTTATTACATTAGATGCTATATAGAGTATTCGAAAGTGGATGCTGTTGTTAATAATTACTATATTAATATTTGGGGGGAAGATTATCATTATCAAATATATAGAGTGAATGAGGAAGTGTATGTTGAATCTGGTATTAATTATCAAATTGTTGATATATTGATTGATATCCCTAGCAAATATCAGATTAATAATTTAATTGTTCATTTTAAATTGCCTTATCAAAGTAAAAAAATAATTGAATATGTAAAAGAAATAATATAAGGAGGAAAATATGAAGGAAATAAGTTTAAGTGCTATGTCGGAAATAAATGGTGGAGGTGCTGGATGGGTAATAGCTTCTATTGTCGCTGGAGTAACTTTCATTATTGGAATATTTTCAGGATACACCAATCCAAATAAATGTAATAATTAAAAAGGAGGATACATATGCAGGAGTTAAAATGTGAATATTTGGTTTTAATAAATGGTGGTGGCAAAATAAGTGGAGCAATTATTAATTATGCTACCAAGGCATTTAAATTAGTGTTTGATTTGGGAAGAGCCTTAGGAAGTTCTATTAGAAGAATAAGAGGAAATGAATTTTGTCCAATAAAATAAGAGATTTTTATAAAGCATATAATAAAGTTATAAATGGTGCTTTTACTTTAATATTGCTGTTTTTAGCAATACCATATATTGAGGTTATTATAAAGGCTATTTATACTTTGGGGACTATTGTTGGAACAGTTACTAGGTTTTATTCCTAAAATAATGTATAAAGATGATAAAAAAGATACAAAATTGTTTGTTTTGTGTCTTTTTTTTCTTGAATATTTAGATATTATCTGATATAATCTATAGTTGTAAAGCGGAAGGGAGGGATTAATGATGGCTAATATTATCGAAGTTAGAGGAAACTTAGAAGGTGCAATTAAAAGATTTAAAATTAAAACTGCCAAAGATGGTACCCTTGCCCAAGCTAGAAAAAGACAAGAAGGTTATAAAAAGCCTGGTGTACAAAGAAGAGAAGCAATTAGTGAAGGTATAAAAAATGCTAGAAAAAATAGTAGAAGAAGGGATGGTTAGGACTTTATGGCTTTGTTAGAAATGATTACTGAAGATATGATATCAGCGATGAAGAAAAAAGATTCTTTTAGTCTTGGGGTAATTAGAATGGCTAAAGGTGCTGTTTCATTAGAAGCAATTAATAAAAAAAGAGACCTAACTGACGAAGAAGTAGTTGACGTTATTGTTAAACAAATAAAATTGAGAAAAGATGCTATTTTGGAATTTACAAAGGCTAATAGAATGGATTTAGTTTCTCAAAATGAAAAGGAAATAGAAGTTTTAAATAAATATTTACCAGAACAATTGTCTAGTGAAGAAGTAATTCAAATTATTGATGATGCTTTTAATACTTTAAATCCAACTAGTGCAAAGGATATGGGACTTATAATGAAGGAGGTAACTCCTAGACTTAAAGGTAAGTGCGATATGTCTATGGTAAGTAGTATAATTAAGGAAAAATTAAATAATATATAATTTATTAAAATATATTTATAAACACTTTAAAAATCGGTTATGCTTTATTGATGATTTTAGTGTTTTTTTTCTTTTGTCAAATTATTAACTGAAAATATTTAAAATGTGTTATACTTAGAATGGGTGATAGTAATGAATTTAGATGAAATAAAAGGTGTTGGGCCTAAAACATTAAAATTACTTAATAAATTAGGAATTTATAATGGATATGATTTGATTTGCTATTATCCTTTTAGATATGTTGTTGTAAAAAGAACAGATTTTTCTAGCGTAGAAGATAATGATGATGTTGTTATTGATGGTGTTGTAGAATCTAGGGCTAATTTAGTTTATTTAAAGGGAAAAAGAAAGTTAGTTAGTTTTAGACTTAATACTGGTAGGGATGTATTTACGATTTTAGCTTATAATAGACCTTATTTAGTTAATGAGATTAAAATTGGAAGCGTTGTTACGGTGATGGGAAAATATAATAGAGTAAAAAGATCTATTGTGGCTTCTTCTGTTTCTTTTGGGAAACTTAGTGATGTTCCGTATATAGAACCTATTTATTATACAACTTATGGACTTAGTAGAAAATGTTTGGCTAAAATCATAGATAATTATTTGGATAGTAGTTTTACTGTTCTTGATGAGGTGCCTAGTTATTTATCTTTAAAATATGGTTTTATTGATAAAAAAGATGCTATATTACAAATTCATAGGCCTAATAATATGGAACTGTTAAAAAAAGCTAGGTTGAGAATTAAATATGAAGAATTATTTAGTTATATGTTGAAAATAAATTATTTGAAACAAAAAAACAAAATTAATGAAAAAGCGATTAGGCGTAATGTTGATAGAAATAAAATAGAAGATTTTATTTTCAAGTTACCTTTTAAACTTACTAGCGATCAAAAGGATGCTGTATTTTGTATTTTTGATGATTTGTCTAGTGATATTAGGATGAATAGATTGTTACAAGGTGATGTTGGAAGTGGAAAGACAATTGTGGCTTTTATCTCAGCTTATATAAATTTTTTATCCGGTTATCAAACGGCGATTATGGTTCCAACAGAAATATTGGCTAGGCAACATTTGGAATCTGCTTTAAATATTTTTAAGGAAATTGATATTAGAATTGAGATGCTTACTTCTAGTGTTAAGGCACAAGAGAAAAGAAGAATAATTAATGATTTGGAAAATGGCGATATTGATTTAATTATTGGGACACAATCTTTGATTCAAGAGGATATAAAATATCATAATTTAGGATTGGTAATAACAGATGAACAACATCGATTTGGGGTTAATCAGAGAAATGTCTTTAAAAATAAGGGGGAATTTCCTGATGTCCTTTCAATGAGCGCAACACCGATACCAAGAACATACGCGCTTACTATTTATGGTGATTTAGATGTTTCTTCTATTAAGACTAAGCCGGTTGGAAGAAAAGATGTTATTACTAAAGTAGTTTTGGAAAGTGAAATTGTTAAAGCTTTGGAGATGATGAATGATCAGCTTAAACTTGGGCATCAAGTATATGTTATTGCTCCTTTGATAATGGGGGATGATGATGCTTTAACGGAAAGTGTTGATTCTATTTTAAAAAAGATGGAGAAGGCTTTTGGGAAAAAGTATAAAATTGGTGTAGTGCATGGAAAGTTGGATAGTAAAACTAAAGATAAGACGATGGAAGAATTTAATAATAATGTTATTAATATTTTAATTTCGACTACGGTTATTGAAGTTGGTGTTAATGTAAAAAATGCGACGATGATGGTGATTTTTGATGCTAATAATTTTGGGCTTTCGACACTACATCAGTTACGTGGTAGAGTTGGTAGAAGCGATATTCAAAGTTATTGTCTTTTGGTTACTAAGGTAGCTTGTGAACGGTTAAATTTTTTGGAAAATACTAATGATGGATTTGTTATTTCTGAGTATGATTTTGAACATAGAGGTGAAGGGGATTTATTCGGTATTAGACAAAGTGGTGAGATGAATTTTAAGTTAGCAGATATTCATAAAGATTATAAGATATTAGTGCAGGCGAAAGAGGATGCTTGTGATTATTTGAATCGTTTGTCTAGTGATGAAATAGATGCTTTGGAACTTGAGTGGAAGGTAAGGGATTTAAATTAGTTTACATTATATAATAATTTTTTGTAAAGTTAATCAAAATGTATTGCTTAATATTTAAAAGTATATTATGATTATTATGACATAATAATATATGTCCACTCTTACTGACTAAAGTGTAGGAGTGAATTCAACCAAAACCCCCTGAAGAGACGCTACGGCGTCTCATTTTGTTTGTTTATAAGGGTTTACAAGTGACTAATAACCATCTAGGCGAAATTTAGGTGAAAATGAGTGTTTCAGTAATAGTTAATATATTTACAATCTTACAAACTTACAGACTTTTTTCATATATTATATAAAGCGTCTCATGTTAATTCTGAGACACTTTTATTTTAAGTAATATAAATTATTAAGAAAGTTATTTTCATTCATCTGAGTAAATGTGGGATAATATAGATACCAATTTATAAAAAGTGTATTAGATTTACTTCAAAAAATAACAATTTATATGATATAATATTAACAGAATGGTGAGCTTATGAAGGAAGAGTATTTGAATGTATTAAAAAGTAATAAGGTTAGTTATTTTTATCATTTTACAAACATTGTTAATCTGAAATCAATTTTAGCAAATGGTATTTTAAGTGTTCAGGAAATGCGTAAAAGAAATATTAGTTTTTCATGTACTGACAAAGATCGAAATGATAATCAGTTAAATTGTATTAGTTTATCTTTAAATACAACAAATAGGAGCATGCTATATGCTAAGAAGAACAATATAAGCTCTGAATGGATTGTATTTGAAATAAATTCTGTTCCAATAATAAGTAAGTTTTACAATAGGATATATTATTGTAAATATAACGCTTCATCACCAAGCACCATCAAAATATTATCTGATAATGGAAATTATTTAAGAACTATAAATGCTTTTAGAAATATGTTTGATGAAAATAGTCAAATAAATAGTCAAGCTGAGATATTGCTAAATGGTTTTGTAGATATGTGTGATGTTAATAGAATCTATGTTGAAAGTATTCAAAGCAAATTACTAGTTGAACAGCTCCTTTTTGAATATAAGATTTGTTCAATTAGCGTAGTAATAAAGAAGGAGTTGTTTAATGTTTGATTTTGTAAAGAATATTGATTATACCCTAATAAGGATTATAACTGATGTTGAAAATAACATAAAAGTTAGAAATGGCTATACTATGGTTGCAATACAATCATATTGTGAAATGTTATTAAAATATATCAATTCAAAAGAGAATATTATTAAAAGTAGTAAGCTATCTTTAGGAGATTTTCTTAATAATGATACCTTTATGATGATTATAGAAAAAGACTTAAATAGTGAATCTTTACAGTTGAGTAGGATTAATAATATTTCAAATGATATAAAACACGAAGGAAAAAGCGGTTTTGACAAAAAAGAAATAGAAAAGTCATATAGATTAATTTATAGTTTATCTGTAAAAGTTAATAATTACTATTGTTCCGAAAAAGTAGAGCAAGTATATGATCAAAATAGATTTGAAAGCCTACTAAACGAATATGAAGAAGAAAAGAAACAAATTGTTAAACAAATTGAGGAGTCAAAACTAAAAAGTGATGAATTGATAAATGAAAGACTATCAGATGCCATTAGCCAAAAAGAAGTTTTGGAAAAACGTATTTCTCAATATGAATCTGAAAAGAGTGACTATTTAACCCAGTTAAAAAAACTAGATGAATTGGAAATTGAATTAAGAAAGAAGGATTTGTCCTTGCAAAACTTGAGAGATTCAAAAGCTGAGTTAGAAAAACAATTAAATGAAGAAAATAATTCTAAGAAAGAAGAATATGAAAATAAAATTAGAAATCTAAAGAGTGAAACTAGAAAGTTACAAGAGCAAATTGATGAATTACGTTCAAAAGATACTATTGATAAAATTGAAAAGATTGATAGGGACAAAAAGATATTAAGTGAAAAAGAAATAGAAATTGAAGAACTTAAATCTTTACTAGACAAAAAAGCAATAGTTGAAGATGAAGATTTATATAATCTATATAGAAAAACATCTTTACAGATAGGGTTTTCAAGTAGTTACGTAGATGATGATTCCTATTTCACGATTAATGGTGTTTATCCAAAATCATCATCAACATCAAAATATAAATCATTTTATGCTATATTAAACAATCTATTACAAAGAGGTAGAGTTGTTTCACAAGGAACAATTCTTAGACAAAAACATTTGACGGATAAAGACCTAAAAGAAATATTTAGATTACAAATGTGTATATTATCTTTATTAAGAAATAATAGATTAAATGATAAGTATTGGAAGATAAATTATATTAACGGTAATATAGATAATTTAAGATTAGCAATAGATGATATTGTTGAATGGATTCAACTAATTATATCTTTAACAAAATTAAAGTATGAAAAACCAGACGTTGATATAAAGTGCGATGACTTTGATGATGAATATGTTAATATCAAATATGATAACAAATTAGATTTAAGTAAGAACATATATACCATTTGTGATCAGGTTATTGCAGAAGATGAAGATACTGATGATTACTTTAGTATTTGGATTGATGACTATGTCTCATATAATATTTCGTCTTCAAACAAAAATAAACTAATTGATTTTATGTATCTAGTATTTGGGTTTAAAGAGTTTAATGATGGCCAATATGAGATACTTGAACATACAATGAATGGAAATAATACAATTGGTATTTTACCTACTGGTGGCGGTAAATCATTGATATATCAGCTATCATCACTGTTGGAACCTAAGATGACATTAGTTGTAGATCCGATTAACAGTTTAATTAAAGACCAAATAGATGGATTAAGAAAAAAGTTTGGGATAACTAGATGTTTAAATATTACATCATCAAATGACCAAAGACAAAAAGATGAAGCAAAATTAAGAAAAGCTAATGCAATATTTGTATTTACTAGTCCAGAGAGATTTCAAAATGAAATATTTAGAAAGATATTGTTAAACTTATCCGATAACCATAGTGTTGAAAGAATAGTTTTAGATGAGGTTCATTGCTTATCTGAGTGGGGACATGATTTCAGAATTCCATATTTAATGCTAGCAGAAACTTTAATTACTTATTGTGGTAAAAATGTTAAGTATCTAGGATTAACTGCAACAGCAGCTGCAAATGTAATTAGAGACTTAATAGTTGAATTAAAGATGAGTGAAGATGATGTTGTATATTTAAAAAAGTTAAGAAGGAAAAACTTAACTTTCCATATTGATAGATATCGTGATAGAGAAACATTCAAAAGAGCACTTTCTGATAGAATTGAAGAGATTAATCCAGAGTTAAATGGTGAAAATACTAATTCAATAATAGTATTTGCTAGAACTAAGAATGGTAAAGACCCAACGTGCATTAGAAATATAATGGGGTATTTGAATCCATTATATGGTGATATTATAGAAAGATATGATGGTGATCATAAAGAATCTCAGGATGCATTTATTAACAACGAAAAATCATTATTAGTTGCTACTAAAGCATTTGGAATGGGTATAGATAAGCCAAATATTAGAAGTACAATACATTTTGGTATTCCATCTTCATTTGAGAATTTTTATCAAGAAGCCGGACGTGCTGGAAGAGATAGAAAACCAGCTGATTGTTATTTATATACATATGATACACCTAGTTATTTAGAAAGCTATGTTAATGACTTCTTTGATCCAAATACAAGTGTAAGACAATTAAAATATATTCAAGAAAAAACAAGTGGTCAACTAGATTTGTCTTCAAACTTTTGGTTTTTAACTAATGATTTAGAGACTCCTGAGGATGAAACAAGAAGGTCTTTAGAAATATTTGATTATATGAAAAAGAATCTAAAAGGGAATATTATTTATCTATCTGATGATAGCACATGGCATTATGAAAAGTATTTGTACATACTTCATAAAATAGGGATTGTACTGAATTGGGAGAAAAATTATAGTTCATATTCATATTCTATATATTTAAGTTCTTATTATAATGATATCGAGCATATAAAAAATGAAGCTAAAAAATATGTTTCTCAATATAAAGATAATACTGATATATATGAAAAAATTGATGCTATTGTATCAATAAATGAGTTAAATAAATTGTTGCTCTATATTAGAGAATGGTATTACAATAAGTTTGCACTTGGAAGACGTGAACAACTAGCAAATATGTATGAAAAGGTTAATACATTTGCTAATAGAAATTGTAGTGATGAAATTCAATCTGTTATCGATAGCTATTTTGATTTAACAAACATTATTGTTAAATCAGAAGAAGGGTATGCTTTAACATTTGATGATGATTCAATTGCTGATGTAATAAGATATGCTACTGAGTTGGATGCAAATAAACTTTCCAAAAGATGTATCGAAATGGAAAGAGTATTAGAAAGTAATACAAACAATAACATAAATCTGTATACTTCTCTTATATTTTTAAGAAATAATAATTTCAATTCAAGAAATGGTAATCAAAGATTTGAAGCGCTATATAAGAATGTTGATTCTACTGAGCAAGAGGAAATATATGAAAATATAGCTAAGTTATATTATAAGAATCTTTCGGATGACAATAAGAATGAGTTAATTGATTTCTTATATAATCTTGATCCAAAAATGCTACGAAGTGTATTCTTAGAAAATGTTGATGAAGATGAGATTACAAGGAAATATTGGATTCCATTTATAAATATGCAATTAAAAAATATTATTAAAGGAGGTAAATAATGAATAATATTGATAAGGAAATTGAAGATTTCAAAAATAATTTGCTAACAATCGATAAACTTTCCAAAGATTTGAATAATAATAATGATAAACTTGAAAAGGTATTAAAAGAAACTACTGAACTTGATAATGTAAAAAAGGGTTTACAGAGCGAAGTAGATAATCTTAAAAAGAGCAATGAAGGTTATATTGAAAAAGTTGAAAAGTCTAGTAATGAAATTAGTAAGACATGTGAACAGATTAATAAGTCAGTTGAAAGCATCCAAATTGATACTTCAAACACTCTTGATAAATTTAATACTTTCGGTAAGAAGATAGATGATTTATCAGTAGAACATAATAATATTTTGAATAAATTAAAATATAGCATGATTGCTAACATCATATTGTTAATTGTAATAATTATTATTTTAATAGTTAAATAGAACTTGGCGTTATAACAAGTTCTAATTTATGAGTGACAAAAATTAGAAAATTAGTCAAATGACTAATTTTTTAATTTCACACAATCCATTTATTTATAATATTAAGTTGTTCAAACCATATAGAAGAGCACGAAACATAATTCATGCCTTATAAAATATGGAATTAATAAAAATTAGACATAGCTTAGATACAATTTATTAAAAATGTGTTATACTATAATCATAGTAATTCAATTAGTCCATTCGCGTTTTACTATCAGATAAACGAAAGTTTAAAGGAATAATGATGAGCCTTAAGAATCTCCTCATGAATGGCAAAAAATCACAGTAAGAATTGTGATATTTTTTGCTGTTTATGAAAGGAGGTTCTTTATTTATATATCACAAAAAATAATAAATGGAGGTAAGATATGAAATTATTTAAAGAAGTAATACAAAATAATTTAAAAATGATAATATTTTATGTTTTAATAGGAGTAATAATAAATTTCTTAGATTTGTATAGTGTAACATATTATCAAAAAATATTGGATGCTTTTCAATTCAAAACTCTTACAATTATACCACTAATTATTTATGGTGTTTTATTATTAATATCTACAATATTAGGGTATATAGAAAATTATCCGGAACAACAAGTAAAAAATAAGTTGTATTTAGATTTTAAATTACAATCTTTAAAAAAATGCAATCAATTGATTATTTAGAGTATCAAAAAATAGGAACTGGTAAGATAACACAAAAAGTTGAAGATGGTGCTACAGCATCAACGAATGTATTAATTGATTTTTGGTTAAAATTATTTAGATATTTATTACCTACAGCAATTTTTAGTTTAATATTTATTTTTAGAGTAAAAAAAGAATTAGTACTATTTGTATTTGGTGGATATGTTATAGTAGTAATAATATCAAATATTATTTTGAAAAAATTATATAAGTTAAAAGAGAGTATTTTATTCAATCAAGAATTTTTAAATAAGCACTTAGTTCGTGGTTTCATGGAATTGGTTGTGTTTAGAACAAATAAAAAATTTGACACTGAAATAGAAGCGTCAAAAGAAGAAATAAAAAATATCGTAGACGCAAAAACCAAAATAAAATTAGTTCATGAAATATTTTTTACAGTTTTTGCTTTAATAGTTAATTTTTTGAAAGTTATTGTATTGGGTTATGCAGTGTTAAAATCTGATTTATCAGTTGGCGCTGTTGTTACTGTGTTATCATTATTAGGTAAGGCTTATGAACCAATTGCTATCTTTAATGTAGAATATGTTGACTACAAATTGAATAAAGTAGCTGTAAAAAAATATATTGATTTTTTAGATATTAAAGATGATGAATACTTAACTAAGGGAACAAAGATAAAAACTCTAAATGGCAAAATAAAATTGAAAAATATTTCTTATGCATATAACGAGCATACTAAAAACATTATAGAAAATTTGTCCTTAAATATAAATGAAAACACTTCTGTTGCTTTGGTTGGGGAAAGTGGTTCTGGGAAATCTACAATTATTAAATTAATAATGGGGTTAATAAAGTACAAAAAAAGGAAATATATTAATAGATCAAAAAGAATTATCAAATTTAAATTTAAATTCATTTTATGATAATGTAACATATGTATCACAAGAAGCACCAATTTTTGATGGTACATTAAGAGAAAATTTAGTATTTGATAAAAAAATAGATGATGAAATAATATTAGGTATTTTAAAACTTGTTTGCTTAGAAAAATTTTATGAACGATTAGATAATGGGTTGGAAACGGAGCTAGGAGAAAAAGGAATTAGGATGTCTGGTGGAGAAAGACAAAGAGTAGCTCTTGCTAGATTATTTTTCGATGATTCAAAAATAATAATTTTAGATGAAGCTACAAGTGCTATGGATAATATTACAGAAAAAAATGTAATGCACAATATTCTAAATAAATTAAAAAATAAAACAATTATAATAATTGCACATAGATTAGAAACAATTAAAGATGTAGATAATATTTTGTTTTATCTGATGGTAAAATTGTAGAAGAAGGTAAATATTTAGATTTGTTAGAAAAAAATGGCTATTTTAAAGATTTATATAAATCTTCAAAGTAGATACAAATTTAGATACTCAATTATATTAATTGAAAAACTTTATAATTATTAAGC
>ERZ779737.1188-NODE-1188-length-21193-cov-2.621014_pt1 | contig 21193 bp, 16 predicted proteins | sample MGYA00511889_ERZ779737 | MGnify/ENA primary metagenome ERZ779737 (study PRJEB29588, sample SAMEA2163575) | human gut metagenome | biome: human gut; feature: human-associated habitat; material: faeces | place: Denmark | collected 2008/2010 ...
CGGTATAATTGCCACTTCCAAAATAGTAGTAGTATCCATCTTCCGCTAAATACAGGCCAAAGCAGACCATTCCGTCGATGGTGTAGTACGTATTTCGGGCGCTTTGAGCGGGCAGGAACAGATTGTCAGTGCAAGCAGCAAACCACTTTCCGCAGGAACAGAGGTGAGAATCGATGAGTAGGCGGCTGATGTCACTGATCTGTCTGGGTATGTATTGCCTTTGCCTCTGGCTGGCTGTGCAGACTGTCGAGAAAGTTAGACAAATCAGCCCAGGCGTCAGTTTGCGCTACGCGCAGGCGTTGACCGGCGAACAGGTAAAAAAAGCGCAGACTTATATAAAAAGTAGTCAAAACACAGATGGGCTGATGGTAACTTTCTGGGAAGAAACCCAGGTGGCGGTGCGCTCCCCTGTAAGCACACGGACCTGCACGGATGTTTGCAGTATCGGTTTCTGCGGAACGGCCCATGATGCATACGGAGCAAGCTATGTGGTGGGAACTGCACCCGGCAGTGGCGACACCAGCCAGTGCGCTGTCAGTACGGCGCTGGCATGGCAGCTTTTTGGAAGTACAGACATATTGGAGCAAGCGCTTACGCTGGACCCGGATACAGAGGATGCCCGGACTTACCGGGTGTGCGGTGTCTTTGTATCGGAAACAGAGCAGATCCTTTATGGTGTTGAAACCACCGCTGCATTCCAACTTCTTGAATTGACCCATGTTTCTAGAGATAATCCGGGCCAAAGCGTTCAGCAGCTTTTGGCTGCCGCCGGTCTGGCTCAACCGGACCAAATCCTATATGATGCCGCCCTCGCCTGGGTTCTGTCAGCGTTGATTGGAATACCCGAATTGCTTCTTCTGCTTTGCGCCGGTTGTCGTCTGCTTCGCTTATTCCGCAATAAATCTCTGAGAGAAGTTATAGGGTTCGGGATTGCACTGCTGCTTGTTTGCTTACTTCCGACCTGTTTGGCTTCGCTGCCCGGATGGATGATTCCCAATCAATGGGGAAGTATGGCGGCGTGGCATTCGCTTTTGTCTGCCGCAGGTGACCGGTTGACGGAATGGTTTGCCTTGTGCCCAACTGCACGGGATGTGCAATTAAAAGGCGAAGCAGCACAGGTGGTTGTGTTTACCTGCGGGAGTCTGGTGTTCGCTGTGGCTGCTTGTTTGAGTTGGGGTTCTTCCGTTAAGACAAAAGGGAAACGCTCCTTGTGCCCGTATGACAACCACGCGACGTTAAACTTATAAGATGGGATCGATGAAAGCGATTTCTCCGTTCAAAGGCAAGGCTGCCGCATTCACCTGACGACCACAGAATATCAACTATTCATTACGCTGCTCGACCATTCTGGGCACATCTGCTCCCGAAATTTTCTGTTGGCATCTGCATGGAATATCACAGTACCAATTCAGACACGGACGATCGATGTACATATCGCAAAGCTGCGAAAGAAACTGGATCTAGGCCCGGATGATTTGAAAACCGTAATGGGACGGGGGTATGCGCTTTCTGGATAATGTGCGATGCCTGACAAATGGGTGAAATACATTTTGAAAGTCACATAAAGTATATCATCTATATTAGAGATTATTTTAGAATTGGATCTCCCTTGCTTCCTTAAAGGAAGCTCTCGTGTTTAGACTACAAGAGCTTCTGGAAAATACACAATTAGAACGATTTACCTGCTCAACTAGAAAGGAAAAGTGTAAAATGATTACGAAAGAGAAAAACCGCACCAAAATTATTTGTGCAGTAGTTACCGCCATTTCCGCTATTGTAGCAGGAGGAAGCGCTTTTCAACTTTATAATGTGCAGAACATCTCCCAAACAGTAAATGGAAATGTCATTCAAATTTTAGGGGAAACCGGCAGCTATGTATCCGCCGGCACTGATTTAACAGACTCAACTGATGAGCTAATCTCCGCATACAGAAAGGTTCTTGACGAGAACAGTCAGTATCAGGCAAATCAATCAACGTTGCAGGGACAAGTCCAAAGTCTGCAAAACGAAAATGACGACTTGAAAAATCAAATTCAAATACTTAAGGGAACACTATTAAATACATATTCCTCAGACGAAATCAATAGCGTAATCGAGCAAGGCGGATTAAAAAGGGATATTTCTAAGCGCCTAGATAATTTGGAATGCCTGGACAGTGTTCATTGTGAGCAAGTTCCCTCTGTTAAAGATTTGTATGGAACCACTCACAGTGTATCGTATCGTTTTGACGCGTCTGACACCGCATGGGCCAAGTTCAAGTTGGACGGACAATATGATACCTTCTCGGCAAATATTGTTACATCGGAAGATACAAATCGCGATGCAAATATGAGCGTGGAAATCTACCTCGATGATGTCCTTGTTGGGCGAGTTGACGATGTTGTACGAGATGAACATGTTCGCCCAATTAGTGTCAGTGTAAATGGCGGCAATGTTTTAATGATAAAGGTCATCCGTACAAATTCCTATTATAGCAGTTATGCTTATATTTGCGACACCTCACTGTCTGTGTTGCAGTAACTATTCGATTTTTCAATAATACGGAAATAGTATTCTGTTTTAGCTCGTTTAATAAACGAGCTAAAACTAAAGTGGCCGCAAATATTGGCAATAAAGGAATAGAGTTGCTATAATTACACTAAAGATTGATTGGATACCTAATTATTAGCAGAAGATCGTCCCAAACCAGCACGGAAAAGATTGGAGATGTTAAACATGAAAAAGATGGATCTTCATATCCATACAGTTTCCACCAAAAGGGACAAACCATTTGCGTTTTCGATAGAAAAGCTAAAAGGCTATGTCATACAGGAAAAAGTAGATTTGATTGCGATAACAAATCACAATCTATTTGATGCCCAGCAATTCAGCGATATCACGAATGCCCTACCCATTAAAGTCTTTCCTGGCATCGAAGTAGATATAGAAGGCGGCCACCTGATTGTCATTACCGATCCATCTGACATAGATGATTTCACAGAAAAATGCGCGAAAGTTTATCGCCTTAACGAAACAAGTGAAGATTCATATATTTCCGAAGCACAATTTATGGAAATATTTAATGATCTTGGAAAATATATCCTGATTCCTCATTACGAGAAGGAGCCAAAACTCCCGCTCGAGAGGGTTCCTCAAATCAGCCCATATATTAAGTGTGGGGAGGCATGCAGCGCAAAGAAATTCATCTATATGCAGTCCAGAAGCGAAAAATTAGTTCCTGTACTATTTAGTGATTGGAGAGTTGAAGAAAAAGCTCAGTTTCCTTTAGGAAGGCAAACCTATATCGATATAGATGACGTTAATATGATGTCACTTAAATATGCATTAACCGATAAGGCGAAAGTATCACTGAAGCCGGAAGATGGAAACTCTCTATTCCAAATTCTCGACAATGGTTTGCAAATCTCAACTGGATTAACTGTACTTTTAGGAAAGCGTTCGTCTGGCAAGACCTACACGCTCGATCAAATCAATGCGCAATTTCCTGGCGGAAAATATATCAAACAATTTTCGTTGTTATCGACGGATGATGAGCAATCTCAGCGAAAATTCGAGGCAGCATTAAAAAATAGGGGAAATTCTGTAACAGAAAGCTATTTGGGGCCGTTCAAAACGGTTGTTGATGATGTGCAATCCGTCAATCTTGAGCAAGATGCGAAGGAAATAGACGAATATTTAGAGACGCTGAAGAAGGCCGGAGAAGATGCACAGCGGCAAGACATCTTCTCAAAGGCAAATCTCTATCAAGAATCAAATTTTAGCATCAAAAATTTATCCTCCCTTGTCGAAATGATTGAAGCCGTAGAGACTTTACTGGGCTCAATTGAATACAAGGAGTTGGTTGAAAAGTATGTTGGTAGGCGTTCGCTTCTGCGTTTAGCGATTGCATTAAGAGAGCAATATATTCAAGAAAAGACAGATTCGTTGCACAAAGAATATGTAAATAGTCTTATCACATCGGTAAAGAAAGAACTAAGTGTCCGCTCTTCTACAACCGCTGTGCCAGATATAGACTTGTACCAAATCCTCATGAATCAGCACAAGGTACAGGTCTTCCATGATGTGGTGAAAATGATAAAGAAGCCTCGTATTATTCAAGCGCAGAATTTGTATTCTTACAGAGTAGTTGCCCAAAGTAGTCCGTTTTCGGGTGCACTGGCGATGCAGAAAGTTAGTCGAAGCAAGACCGTCTTCTCCGATGCATTTAAGGAGTACAATGATCCGTACAAATTCCTACAAGTTTTGAAAGGGAAGGATATTCCTGCATCGGAGTATTATAAGTACTTCGTTAACATTACCTATGAAGTATTTAACCAGTATGGAAGTCCTGCGTCCGGTGGAGAACGTTCCGAGTATAATTTGCTTCAAGAACTGTCAGATGGAGTGAAAAACAGCATTTTGATTCTTGATGAACCAGAGTCTTCGTTTGACAACATATTCCTTAGAGATGGAGTAGATAGCCTGCTTAAAGACATATCAAAAACTATTCCGGTAATTATTGCAACGCACAATAATACAATTGGTGTTTCTGTTCACCCAGATTACATCGTTTATGCCTGCAAAGAGGTCTTAAGTGATGGAAAACTTGAATATCACTTGTATTCGGGTTATCCCTCAAGCGAGGACTTGGTTGATTTAAAAGGCAATCATATATCACGAAAATCTGTTTTGTTGGATTGCCTTGAGGCTGGTGAAGCAGCCTATATGGATCGGAGGAATTCTTATGAAATACTTAATGGTTGATAATGGAAGGGTATTCTATTCTTTGGATGGGAGTGCAGCAAGCAAAAATCCAATCGATCAGATTAGCAAGGACGATTTGCTTACCCTTTTGAAAATAGCGATTTCTGAAGAATCCTTTGAAATGGATCCCTACAGCACCGAATCTGTTCATAATGCAGCACACCAAATTATTTACAAAAATATCTATCAGAAATTTGAAGATATTAGATTGCATAGGGTAAGTTTCGAGGATGAAAAGGTAAATCTTTATCGAACTGCGATAAATAAGTACTCTTCTGAGCTTTCTGAAGACAAGTAAGTATAAAAAGACTCGTACCAATCGAGGACGTTAAAATATCCCGCTGTTGCGAGTCTTTTGCTTGTAATAAACATTTATCATTTGACTTTTCGTCTGCTATTACAAGAACTTCCGCTTTTTAATAAATAAAATTGCATCACACAGTTGTTGGCAGAAATATAGCTTTAATGGCCACGCCGTCTTAAAAGTATATCATTACAAAGTTTATATTGTAAAAACACACATTTTTTCTGAAAGTGCATCAAAATCGTTAATTTCTCTCTGTTTAGTAATTGAAAGAATTCTTTCGACAAAACTAAAACAGGGAGTATTTTTATGCCATTCAAAAGACAGAAATCCAACGTATCCCCGCATTACCACGACACACGGACGCTTTTGAGGAAGTACCGGGATGTCATGTGGAATTTGGAAGTATCCGATCTCGATTTGCAGGAGGAATTCAAGGCCGAGTATGGACTGTCCACGGACGCCCTGTTTGTGGATAACGAAGTCAACAAGGGCGGCAACCGGCTGGAAAACTATGCCCGTGCCTTGGAGCGCAGCAAGAGGATGATGCAGATCATCGACACCGCGATTGACCTGATGCGGCGCAAGCACAAGAAAGGCGAGTTTTATTACTGGATTTTGTACTACGCCTACCTCTCCCCGCAGCAGTGCGAGAATGCGGGTGCAATTTTGCAGTCGCTTGAAAGCAAGGGAATCTCTATTTCTCTGCGCACCTACTATGTCCACCGAGATGAAGCCATCGAAGTTCTCAGTTCGATTTTGTGGGGCTACACTTCCCAGGATTGCGAGAAAATCACCAATCTGCTGACTCCTGATTGACCCTGCACAACATCCGCAATAAATCCGCATAGCCAAACCCTTTTTTCCTGCACAGCCAATTTGATATCATGGTAATGGCCTACTTTTGGCGATTCTTAAAGCATTTTTGCACACAGGAGGTTTCAATGACTAAGAAAAACACACGTTCTTGCTCTCATAAGCGCATAAAAGCAGCCCTTTGCGCTGCCATGTGCAGCGCACTGACCGCGATGCCTGCTTTCGCAACTAACGGAAATAATGCCGCAGCCACAACCGGCACCACCGTCTGGACGAAAGCCAGCGAGATCATGCAGGATGTCTACTCGCAAATCATCTCCATCTCCACCGTCACAGCTGTTGTCTGTGCCGCCGTTGCCCTGCTGCTGATGAACTTTTCCAAGAACGGCAAGACCGTGGATGACTCCCGCGCGTGGCTCAAGCGCATTGCCATCACTTGGGCGATTCTGAACGGTCTTGGCTTCATTATGGCCTACGTCACCCCGTTCTTCCAGGGCGGCACTTGGAATCCGTAAGCCTGCGCGGAATTGCAACAAGGAGGTGAACGCCTTTGGGCATTTTAGACGGCATTGTGGATTGGTTGGCAACGCAGGTGATGAATCTGCTGGATCTGGCATCCACATCGGTACTCGGTGCGCTGGACTGTAATATGGACACGTTCAAGAGATACTTTCCTGCTGCCTCGGCCATGTATGAGATTTTCATCTGGACGGCTATCGGGCTGGTGCTGCTGAACCTTGTGTGGCAGCTTTACCGCTGCTACGGTGCCGGGTTTGACATTGATACCGAGAATCCCACCAATCTGGTGGTGCGCTCTGTAATTTTCCTGTTGCTGATTTGGTACTGCGATGACATCGTCAACCTCGCCTTGCAGATTGGCGGCACACCCTACAACTGGATTCTGGATAGCAACTTGCCCGGCGTGCAGTTCGGAGACTTCAATTCCGTGCTGCTTGTCATTATTGGCGTAATTGCCAACGGTTCTGTGGCCTTGATTGCCCTGATCCTTGTTATGGTTCTTGCATGGAACTACTTAAAGCTGCTTTTGGAAGCTGCCGAGCGATATGTTGTGCTGGGGGTTCTGGTTTTCACCGCGCCACTTGCCTTTGCCATGGGCGCGGCTCGCGGCACAAACAATATTTTCAAAAGCTGGTGCCGGATGTTCGGCGGACAGCTTCTGCTGCTGATTATGAACGCATGGTGCCTAAAGCTGTTCGTCAACATGGTCGGTGAGTTTCTCGCCAATCCGCTGTCCTTATAGGAGATTTTTGCATGAAAAAAACTCTGTTTACCCTATTCACCGCTATTAGCTTTGCCCTCCTGTACTGCCCCGCCGCTCTTGCCTTGACCGAGGATGAGGCTGCTGCGGCCGTGGGCGCACAGGGCAAGGATGCCGTATCCGGCAATCTGTTCCTGTGGCTGCTGTGCGCTATCGCTTTTCTAAAAGTCAGCACCAAACTGGACGGTATTCTGCATTCATTGGGCATCGGCGTTTCGCGTTCGCCCGGCTCAATGCTGTCCGAAGCGTTGCTGGCTTTTCGTGGTTTTGAAATCGGCAAAGCCTTTATGGGGCTGGGCGCTGCAAAAGCTGCTGCTACCACTACTAATACGAAAACTGCCCCCAGCAATACCTTTGCAGGCGGGCTTTCCGGCATGGTAAGTCGTCATGTGCAGCAAAGCGCCGCAAGTTCCATCAGTGGGCAGTCCGGCGGCATCGGAGCATCCTTGGGCAGTGCCATGTACCACAATAGCCTTGGCAAAGATGGTGGGTTTGCCAGTAAGGTCATCGGGTCTATTGCCACCGGGCAGACCGGCGGCAGTATTACAGGCGACAGCGCTGTAGAAGCGCTCAATGGTTATTTTGCAGGCACCAGCGATGCGGAGGCCATGCCCATTCCTGCCACCGGCGAAAATATCCCCACTGCAACGGCAACCGCTGAAAACGATGCCGTGATTGACTCTCCTATCCCCGCCACACCGCTGGCGCTGGAGGGCGATAGCACGGTTAATGTTTCCCCGACAAGAGACAGTGAAATTGCCATGCGTGCTGGCGGTAGTCCTGCCGTTACGGAACAGTCCACCATTCCCACTTCGTCCTCTATCCAACAGGCAGCTATGAACCGCGTGCTGCTGGGACAGATGGGCAACAGCGTCACAGATGTGGAAATTGGCGGCGGCAAGATTCAGGGGCGCGAGATCGTCCCCGGCCGCGGACAGATTCAGTTTGCCATGTACAATGCCCACCAGTACGAAAAGCCGGAGGGGCATTTTACCGAGCAGACTTCCCGCGACGGCGAAAAGTGGTACAAGGTCTACGCCACGACCCGCGTAGAAAAAACGCCCACCGTTCAAGACGAACGCGGGCGTATGCAGTATGATGAGCGCAAGGTTGCTGCTATGCCAAAAGCCCCGGCGCGGAGACATTAAATGATTGAAAATGATAATCAAAATTCCCAGCAGGCGGCCTCAGCAGCAGTTCGTAACGCGCCCAATCTTGCCAAAATCGCACAGGCAGGAGCGCAGGGCGGCCCCGCCGGGGCTGCTGCCGAAGCTGCGGTGCAGTATCGCAAGGAAGTATTGGTCGTTGCCATTGCAGTCATGCTGTTGCCGGTTCTGGTTCTGATCATGCTGCCCGGCGCGATTTTCGGTACGCTAACACAGCCCAGCACTGCGGTCAATGATGATTTGGAAATTGCAGCCAATGTAATCCAGCTTCGCAATGCCGTATCGGATATTTTGCAGGAAGCCTACGAGGATACCCTTGCCGAAATAGAATCCGAGCGTGCAAGCCGCACCTACAGCGACATTGATGATTCCGTGGGCGGTCATGTCTCCTACAACGCCTTTCAGCTCATTTCCATGTACTGCGCCTATCAAGGTGAGGATGACTATACCAAAATCAGTCTGTCCAACCTTTCTGAACAGATACAGGCTCACCGGACAGAATATTATACCTACACCATCTCCGAGGAAGTCCGCACCGAGCCGGTGCAGAAAGAGGTGCGCGGGCAGACCATAACTGTACAGGAAGATCACACCTACACCATTTTCACGCTTTCTTATGTAGGCGATGACTACTTTGCCGACACGGTCTGGCAGCTTGATGACAAGCAGAAAAGCTATGCCGATGCCTATGCGCATAACCTGACCGTCTATCTCCACGAAATAGAAGAACGTGAAGGCATTACGATTCTGGGGCAGATCAACGATTCTCTTATTGATGATAATTCTCCTGCCCCCAGCGGCGGGTTCGGCAATCCGTTCAATGACCCAAACTGGGAGCAGCACATCACTTCTTTCTTTGGCAAACGCGAGGATGTCGGTATTCCCGGCAAGGATACCACCAACCACAATGGTTTGGACATTGCCTATCCCTACGGCACGCCGATTCTTGCGGTGGAGGCTGGCACAGTCATCAAAGCGGGGTATCATGTCAGCTACGGAAATTATCTGGTCATCAATCATGGCGGTGGGTATTGTACGCTCTATGCCCATTGCAGCCAGCTTTTGGCGCAGGTTGGCGATACGGTGAACAAGTACGACACCATTGCCAAGGTTGGTGCTACCGGCGATGTAACCGGAAATCATCTGCATATCTGCGTCATTATCGACGGTGTCTACGTCAACCCAAAAGGGTATCTGCACTAAAACAAAGGGGGGCTGCTTCTGCCAATACGCAGGAGCGGCCCTCTTATTTTTATTTATCCGAACAATACCGACAAGTAATCAGTTCTGCCGTCCAGCACACGGAGAATTTCTACAGTGTCGTTTTCCCCGTCCACACGGTAGAAAATCAGCTGCTTTGACACCACGAAATAGCGCACATCTGTGGCGATTTCAAACTTTTCTGCCAGTGCCGCGCCCATATAAGGATTATCTGCCAGCAAGGATATTGCTTTCAGCAGCGCTGTCATCAGCTTTTTGGCCGCTTTCGGGTTCTTCAGCTGCCCGGCAATATAGTCGCGGGTCGCCTCCATGTCTTTGACCGCGGCTCTCTTATAGCTTACCCTCATTTCTCTACTCCGAACATTTTATACACTTCATCCTCGGAGTAAGAAACCGGATCGTCCTGCGCTTCCTGCAACTGCTTTGTCAGGCGGGAAAGTGCCTTTGCCTTGATGATCTCCGCGTTGTCCTCGGTCACAGAAAAGGGAAAACCGCCCGCGTTCAGCGACTGCTGGAAAAACACATTGATAGCATCGGTCAGAGTAAGACCGTTCTTTGCATACACAGATTCCAGTTCCTGCTTAATTTCCGGGTTGATACGAACGCGAAATACATCCGTTTTAGCCGCCGAAACAATGTTCTCCATAAAATAAACTCCCTTCATGCCGTAGTTTTCTTCTTATCTCCATTATACGTTCACAGCATCCGGTTGTCAATTCATGTAGCCACATTGATGCCACAAAGCTACATTTGAAAATTTATCTGCCGAAATGCAGTAAATCGGCACAACATCCGCACAGCAAAAGTCTTTTTTGCTGCAATATGACTCTGCTATAATAGTATCGTCAAAATTGAACAGAAACGCAAGAGCGCCTTTTTTGAGGGCGCTCTTTTCGTTTATCGGAGGTGGTCGAAATTTCACGCGAAGAGCGGGATGCTTACCTTATTCCGCAGAATTTTGTGGACACCGGCACGATTCTCGGCGGCACGGTCAAGCTGCGCAATGCAGTAGAGGCGGCTGTGCTTGCCGTAGGCAGTGCGATACCGCTGTTTTATCTGCCGATGGCGTTTAACATCCGCCTGATGATCGTTATTGCGGTATCGGTGCCGTTGGGTGTTTTCGGTGTGGTTGGTATCGGCGGTGACAGCCTGACACAGTTTGTGGCGCACTGGTTCCGCTTTATGAAGCGCCGCCGCATCGTCACGCCCACGCCACAGGGCAATCTCGAAGCCAACCGACACCGGCATCTGCGGCTCATCAGCAAACGGTATCGTGTTGTCTACTACGACGATTCGGATACCCTGCCCCACAACGCACAAGTTTTGCAGCGTAAGGCGGACCGCCACGGAAAGCTGGTAAAGCGGCAGACGCTCTACGACCTACTGCCTATCGAGAAAATCGAGAACGGCATCTTGCACACCACAGATGACCGCTATATCAAGATTCTGGAAATCGAGCCCATCAACTTCCTGCTTCGCTCCCCGCGCGAGCAGCGCAGCGTCATCTACTCGTTCGCCAGCCTTTTGGAAGTCAGTCCGGTGCGGCTGCAATTCAAGTCATTCTCCCGCAAGGCGGACGTCAATGCCTATCTGGACAAGCTGCGGCGGAGGCGTAGCCATCGGTTACCGCTCGCTCGGTGTGGGTACGGCCGGAGGTATGGTTGTGGGAACCATAGCCCTTATGTTCATCACTCCCATGTTCTTCGTGATTTTCCAGTATGAAGCGCCCACGAACGAGCGAAACATCTCCTATGCCGAAATCGTCTCCACGCTCGAAACCACAGCCCGCAATTTCCGCACCTATCTGGCGCAGTGCGGCAATGCCATCGTGGAACATGAGAACGAGGACGAGTTCATTACCGATGTTTTCTATACCTTATTAAATAGGCGGACGGCGGTACAGGTGCCGTTGCAGGAACGCATACAAGACGTGCTTGCCAGCTATCTTGCCCAAAACGATGCCACGGCGCTGGACAAGATACCACCCGCCGCCTTTATGATTCCGCCCTCGCTGGACCTGAAGCACGGCAGATATCTCTACATGGACGGTATCTATCACGCCTACCTGATGATTCCTGCCGACGGCTACCGCGCACAGGTCATAGCCGGATGGATGGCGCTGCTGGTGAACGCCGGCGATGGCATTGATGTGGATCTGTTTCTGGAACGACAGCCCAAAGAGCGCATGATGCAGAAAATCGGGCAGCAGATCCGCATCAACCGCAGCAAAATCAAGGACACCAGCGACACAAACTCGGATTTCGATGACCTCTCCAACGCCATCCGTTCCGGCTACTACCTGAAAGACGGCCTTGCCAACAACGAAGATTTCTACTATGCCGCCATCCTCGTAACGGTCACGGCTGCCAGCGTCAAAGATTTAGAGTGGCGCATCGGGGAGATACGCAAGCTCATGGTCTCGCAGGATATGAATTTGCAGCTGTGCAGTTTCCGGCAGGAGGCAGCCTTTCTCTCTTCCCTGCCGCTTTGCGCCCCGGATACGGCGCTGTTCAAGAAATACCGCCGCAATATTCTTACCTCCACCGCAGCCAGCTTTTATCCGTTCGTCAGCTTTGAGTTGTGCGATACCAACGGCGTACTGCTGGGCGTGAACAAGTACAATAACTCCCTTGTCAGCTTGGACAACTTCAGTACCCGCATCTATAAAAATGCGAATATGGCGATTCTCGGCACCTCCGGCGCAGGCAAAACATTCACTATGCAGCTTATCGCCCGGCGTATGCGGCTGGCAGGAACACCCGTTTACATCATTGCACCGCTGAAGGGTCACGAGTTTTACCGGCAGGCCAAGGCGTTGAACGGCACCATCATCCGCATCGTGCCGGGCAGCCCGGATTGCATCAACGTCATGGAGATTCGCAAAATCGACCACACAAGCAGCGAACTGCTGGACGGCCCTATGCCGGAGCAGTCGGAACTGGCCGCCAAAATCCAGAAGCTGCACATTTTCTTCTCGCTGCTGATTCCCGATTTGAGCAACGAGGAACGCCAGCTGTTGGATGAAGCCATCGTTACGACCTACCGCAATAAGGGCATCACCTACGACAATGCCAGTCTGGATGACCCGGCACACCCCGGCCAGTACCGCGAAATGCCGATTTTGGGCGACCTGCACGCGGTTTTATCGGCCACCCCGGAAACACGGCGCATTGCCAACATCCTAAACCGCCTTGTACACGGCTCGGCCTCCAGCTTCAACCGCCAGACAAACGTGAACCTCGACAACAGCTATGTCGTCATCGACATCAGCGAGCTGTCCGGCGATCTGCTGACCGTGGGAATGTACATCGGGCTGGACTATATGTGGGATAAGGCGAAAGAAGATTTGACCCGCCGTAAACAGATTTTTATAGATGAGGTTTGGCAGATCATCGGTGCATCGTCCAATGCGCTGGCTGCCAACTATGTATTCGAGGCCGTCAAGACGATTCGCGGCTACGGCGGTGGTGTACTGGTTGCCACGCAGGATCTGAACGACTTCTTTTCCTTGGAAGATGGAAAATACGGCCGCGGCATCCTGAACAACTGCAAAATCAAAATCATTCTGAACCTGGAGGAAGAGGAAGCACAGCGCGTGCAGAGCGTCTTGAAGCTGACCGATGCCGAGATCGACAACATCACCCGCTTCGAGCGCGGCAGCGTGTTGATCGTCACAAATTCCAACAATGTCACCGTCGATATGCGTTGCAGCGAGGAAGAAAAGGACCTGATCACCACAGACCGGGACGAGCTGCGCCGCATTGTAGAACGTAAAATGCAAAATCAAACCGAAACGGAGGAATCCTAATGAAGAAACCTGTTATCGTCGCCCTGTGCTGCCTGCTGGCACTGAGCACCGGCACCGCAGCCTTTGCCGAGGACGGCGGGGAAGCAGCCCCCACATGCATCTGCGAAACGGCTTGCACGGCAGAAGCCATGAACGAAGACTGCCCAGTGTGCGGCGCGGAAGGTGCGCACCTGCATGACTGCGCCAAGTACGTCGAGGGCGCGGAGAATCCGGCGGAGACCACCACTCCCACCGCCGAACCGGTGAATGTCGGGGAAACCGAAGCCACCACTGCGCCCGTCGTTCCCGAGACTGAAAAGGACGAGACTCAGCCGGAAAGCGAAAATGATGCCGAAAGCATTGAGGGCGGCGAAGAGACTCTTCCCGAAGATGCGCCGGATACGCTCGCGTTGGACGCGGAAAATCTCATCAGCGTGCAAAGCGGCGAAACCATGTCGGACGAATTGTATGATTCGCTGTCCTATGCCACATTCACGCTGTCCGCAAGCGAGTACCAGTGCGGCGAGGCGGGGCATACCGGCTCCATAACGGATATATGCCTGAACAGCGTTGACCTGTCGGACTGGGATGCAAACCGGAAAATCAAGGTGAATTTTGATATTTCCTTCCAATGTGATACGCCGGGCTGCCCGCGCGGGAAGGAGATGAACCGGTATAACAAGACAAGAACCTTTACCGACTCGGATTCCTGCCACACGCCGGTCTCCGCCACTGCCAATTACAGGAAGGCATGCAGCAGCAATAACAATGATCTAATCGTGCTGACCCTGACCTCCAACAAGAGCATCGCCTACAAGGAATACTTTCCGAAAAAGGAAGCCACCTGCACCGAGGCGGGCTATGAATCCTACTGGATGTGCGGCAGCGATGTGGACAGCAACAAGTGCCGGAAGATATTCTCGGATGAGGACTGCACAAAGGAGCTTGCCGCGCCCATCGCGATTCCCGCGAAGGGACACTATTTCCCTGCAAGTGCCTATCACGCGGAACTGCCTGGCACCTGTACCGATATCGGTCATGTGGAATACTGGCATTGCGGCCAGTGCTACAAGTATTTTACCGATAACACCGGCACAACGGGGATCTCGAACATAATGCTCCCCAAGGATAAGGATAACCATGCCCAGGCGCCGCAATATATCGCTGACGACGTTCATCATACGGCAAAATACAATTGCTGCAACACGATGCTCCCCATGGAAGCACACAGCTTTGACTATGGCGTGTGTGACGTATGCGGCTACGTAGCCACTTTCCTGGTACAGAGCGGCAGGGAGACTGCGTACTTTGGCTCGTACAACGATGCAATGGCCGCGCTAGCGCGGGAAGGCGCGACGTTTCTAATGGTGCTGAGAGACTATGACGGTACGATCGATATCAATGTAGACGGGAAACGTACCGTCCTGATCGGCGACGCCAGAACAAATGTCCGCGTGAGTGGCATCAACATAAACGGCGGAAGCGTTACCATATCGAATTACGGAACGGTTGGCTCTCTTACGAACAATGCCGTCACGATCCTCGGCAAAGGCGGCGGCAGATATGACGCGATCCGGAATAACATGGGCGACGTCGGGGCGCTTCTCGGCAGTTGCATTGTGTATAAAACAGAGGACGGCGTGTTCCTGCGTTCCAAAGATGAAGCTTGCAAGGCCGACAGCATTCAGAATGTCTGTGTCATTGGCGCTCCGATTTCGTACATCGAGATCACCGGCGCGGGCAAAGGCACCGGTGAAGAGTATGACGTCAGGTATGCCCATACGGTAAAGGCGGGAGAAACGGTGACGTTCCGATCGGATGTGTACCAGATCAGCGGTGCTACCGCCGCTGGTGCTGTCATCACATCCTGGGACTGCGGAACCATACCCGCGGAAAATGTCGATGTGCAGACATCCAATGGGAGCTGGAGATCGACGCTTACTCTGACGAACATTACACCTGGCGTATATCCTCTGGTCTGCACGGTGAATTCTGACAACAACGGCGAAATCTATTCCGTTCGCGCAACCGTCACACTCACCGTGGAGGCGGGCGAGACAGAGTATACCCTCACCTTCGACGCCAACGGCGGCACCGGCGCTCCGGCTGCCATGACTGGCGGAACAAACAGGTTTGTGATTCCCGACACCATCCCGACACGGGACAATGCCCACTTCGGCGGCTGGGCGCTCACTGCCGGAGCCGACAGCCCGCAATACCAGCCCGGCGATACTGTCACCATCGACGGTGGGATGAAAATGACCCTCTACGCCTACTGGAGGGCGCACGGCGACGGTAACGGCGACGGCTTCTGCGACGGCGGCGAGGAATGCCTCCACGGAAAGGGCGCCGATGGCTACTGCACCGTAAGCGGCTGCACCCACAACGCGGACGGACACGACTGCTGCCCGAAGCGCGGGCCTTCGGAAACCGTCATCACGACCTTGCCAACCCTGCCCGCCGAAACATATGTCGGCACCCAGTTTCTGGATGAAGCGCTCGAGGGCGGAGTGGCGCAGGTTAAGGGAACGGATACCGTCGTCCCCGGTAAGTTTGCATTCGAGGGAGAGTATGGCGGGAGCGTAAGTTTTGTGGGGGAAAACCGCCTGCATGTTATCTTCACTCCCGATGACACGGAAGCATATACAACAGCGAAATGTGAAGTGATTGTGACCGGCATTCGGCATACGATCACGGAGGTTCTTACGAAGTTTGCCATCACGGACAAACCGCTGGGCACGCCCCTTGCGGAGCTGGGAATCCCTACGGAGGGTGTCACGGTAAAAACCGACTCCGGCGCAATGTTCGCCCCTATTCCGATCATTTGGGACACATCAGCCTATGATCCCAATTCTCTGGAACCCCAGACTATCTACGGAACGCTGGATGTTGCCAACAGCTATTTCCATGATAAAATCGTTACGGAAACCGATGTAAAAGCGACCATTGAGGTATCTCTTATGGATACTCGGGTCTTCCAGACTACCATTGTCACACCGCCTACGGTTGAAGGAACCTTCTATGCGCTGGATCGTTACGAGACGCTGACAAGCGGTCTCAAGGGCGGAAAGGCGATGGCAAACGGTCAGGAGATCGAAGGTACGTTCGAGTTTGATGAGGACGAATTGCTGTACGGAGACACCGCCTACCCCGGCATCGGGCTGAAATACGGCCAGCTTACGCGCACGGTCGTTTTCAAGCCGACAAACTCCAGGAACTACACAACTGCAGCCTGCACGGTAACCGTGAACGTTCTCCCGCTCACGATCGTCAGAATCAATCCCAATTTCGAGGACATCACCGACAAGCCCATTGGTACGGCGTTTGAACAACTTGGATTGGCGGAAGCGGGTTCGATGGACGTGATGCGCGGTGACCCCCAGAAAACGACGATCATGAGCGACACGGTGGTCTGGGATAAAAACCAGTATGACCCGAATACGCCATATGAGCAGCGCATTACGGGCAGATTGGTGCTGTCCACATGGAAGGATTATATTGCGCCCCCCGAAGGGGCGTCCACCGTCAGCGTCAAGGTGAAGCTGAAGTACGACCCGGTTGTACCTGTGATTGTGACCGCGCCGACGTTCCGCTGGACAAAGGGAGACTTCCGGCTTGGCGACAATCAGATTTTTGTCAGCGAAACCTTCCAGATCGGAACGGAAACGCACCCGGAGGAAGCTGACGAGATCGGTGCGCTTACTGGCGGTGAGGCGCGGGTTGGCGGCAAGAAGATCGACGGCACATTCTCTTTCAAGGCCGGTACGCCTAAGTGGTTTAGCGCAGCGGGAACAAACAACGTGACTGTGGTCTTCACGCCGAGTGATACCGTTCGTTATGCGCCTGCCGAATGTACCATCCCGATAGAAGTGGTCAAACGCACCCTCCTGAGCATCGAACCCTCGACGGATATCACGAACAAAGAGGTCGGCACGGAGTTTGATGCGCTCTGGCTGCCTTTATTCGTGAACTGCCGGACAGAGGACGGGGCGTTCTACTCAGGCATTGGCGTAACGTGGGATAAGACGTCATATGACCTGAATTCTACTGCTGAGCAGGCCATTACCGGCACGCTCAATCTCGGCGATATTCCGACTATTCAGCAGCCCGTCCCGGAGTTAAAGGCCACGGTCAAGGTCAGGCTTATTCCCCACGACTGGAGCGACTGGACGCCCGACAGCAACGGTACCCACAGCCGCGTCTGCGCCAGAAACAGCAGTCATAAAGAAACCGTCAGCTGCTCCGGCGGTACGGCGACCTGTCAGGCAAAGGCGGTCTGCTCTGTCTGCGGTCAGAAGTATGGTCAGCTTGCCGCGCACGACTTTACGGCGGAAGTGGCGGAAGAACAGTACCTGAAATCCGCCGCGACCTGCACAGAAAAGGCAGTCTATTACAGGTCCTGCGCCACCTGCGGCCTGAGCGCCAAGGACACCGCCGAGGAAGCGGTCTTTGAAACCAGGGCGCTCGGCCATGACTGGGGCAAGTGGCAGTCCAATGGCGACGGCACCCACACCCATGTCTGCACCAGAGACGATACCCACAAGGAGACGGTCAGCTGCTCCGGCGGCACCGCGACCTGCGTGGAGCAGGCGACCTGTAAGGACTGCGGCGGGAAGTACGGCGAAAAGGATGCCGCGAACCACACCGGTGCGAAGAAATGGACGACCACAAAGACCACCCACGAACAGAAATGGTCCTGCTGCGGCGAGATCACCGTCGCCAAAGAAGCCCATACCTTCGGCAAATGGGTCGTCACCGAAAAGGCAACATCCAGAAAAGACGGGGAAAAGACCCGCACCTGTGAGGTCTGCGAGTACGTGGAGAAGGCGACAATCCAAGCCACCGGCGCCCCGGCGAAGACTGGCGACGACAGCCACATCGGCATGTGGGCCGGCATCCTCTGCGTATCCCTCGCCGGTATCGTGGCGCTGGTGGTATGGTATAAACGGAAGAACAGGAAGTAAATCAGGCCATATTGCAATCATAACCACCGGCCAGCAATTATGATTGCGTGTTGGAATCTTCGTCCGCCTTCAGGTTTTTCCGAACGCTGTCCTCAAAATCGGCTGGTTGTTCCAGGCAGAAAAATCCGGACTTATTCCCGAGTGGGGAGTAAGTTCGGGTTTTTCGCTTTATCCAGGAAGTGCCGCACAGAAAAGATTGCCATGTGCAGCCGGATGTAGTATGCTGTCAGAAAGAAAAATCTTCCATTCCGCGTTTTTCTGCGTGTATAAGGGTGAAGCTACTTAAAAAGGAGGCGGCGACATGGATGACAATGAAATTCTCGATTTGTATTTCGCCCGGTCGGAACAGGCGATCGTTCAGACTGACCAGAAATACGGATTTTATTGTTACAGTATTGCCAAACGTATTCTATCCGACCCCCTGGACGCTGAGGAAAGCGTCAACGATACCTATTACTCCGCCTGGAAGCTGATCCCACCCCGCAGACCCCAGCGATTTTCCACCTTCCTGGGAAAGATCACCCGGAATCTTGCCATCGACCGCTGGCGGAAGAATACCGCCGAAAAGCGGGGGAAGGGGGAGACGCAGGTGCTGCTGGACGAGCTGGCGGAGTGCGTCGCCGGAAGCGAAAGCCCGGAGACGGAGCTGCTTCGCAAGGAGCTGACCGCCTCGCTGAACCGCTTTCTGCGGAAGCTCCCGGAAAAAGACCGCACCGTCTTTCTGCTCCGGTACTACTATGCCGGCACGAAGGAAGACATTGCCCGGAAGACGGGGCTGTCTTCCAATCAGGTGAAGTACATCCTGCAAAAAGTTAGAAAGCAGTTGGCCGACACACTTAAAAAGGAGGGTTTACAATGACGGCTTATCAGCTTTTCAGAGGACTGACCGGCGTGGACGGGGAGCTGCTGGCGGCGGTGGAGCCGGTGGATTCCCGGAAGGAACCCGCCCCAAAGAAACTGCCCGCAAGGAAAATCTGGCTTGTTGCAGCGGTCGTTGCGCTGGCGCTGCTGCTGGCGGGCTGCGGAATCGCCTATGTGCTCAGTCTGAGACAGCTTGAGCTGGGAACCCAGACGATACCCCTGCCCACTGATGCGTCGCAGGACGGCACGGCTCCCACCGAAACCGAAATGCAGCTGACGGTATTCTCCCTTCAGGGAATCGAAGGAACGCCCAATTATCAGGCAAATCAGGAGTGGCTGGCGTTCACCCAGAGCTATACCCCCCCAGGCGGCGAATATTGGGACAGCGACCCGGCTTACTGGGCGTACAGCGTTCAGGATCAGACAATGGTGGACAAGCTGGACGAGATCTGCGCTAAATACGGGCTGAAGGTGATCGGAAAGGCGTGGCACGAGCAGGTTGACTGCAATAAATTTCTCCCCTTGCTCGGCATTGACAGCCTGCTGAAAGCCGGTACCGATGCAACGCTTTCCATCCCGGCGGGACGCTATTTCCCGGGCGGCTCCTTTACCATTTACGGTACGCTGAATCTTGGAGACGCGGCGGAGATGTTTACCTACCAATGCGTCAAAAAGGACGTTTTCTACGACGTATTTGGCTACACGAATCCGGATACCGTCACCGAGAGAAACTATACCACATCGGACGGCGTACCCCTCTTGTTTCTGGAATCGGAGCAGAGCGGCATGATTCTGGCAGACCGGGAGGACTGCTTCCTGAGCCTGAGCATCATGCTGGACGGGAACGTCAGCCTCGAGGAAATCGCCGAATGCTTCGACTTTACGATTCAGCCGCAGGCGCCCGACGCCGCCGCCGCGGCGGACGCACGGGAGCAGGCTTCCAATGCGGAAATCATCAGCGCACAGGACGACCCGAATATTGGCAGGCGTGCCACGTATGCTGAGTATGTAGAAGACTTAATCCGGGGCGACGAGTTCCATACCTCTACCGATCCGGAATACACACCCCCTGTCAAAACCTATGCGTTTTATGACGCGGATGGTAACGGGACAGACGAGCTGCTCATTTTCTATGGTGACCGCATTGGCAGCATTGTCGGCATGAAGGACGGTGTCACGGATGAAGGAAAGAGCTACACTCTGATACCATGCGAAGATCACGTTTTCATTGACTGGCCGAGAGACTCGTATGTCCATGGGGAATACTGGTACCACATCTTCCGTTTCGCCAACAATGACGACCCGGTCTTCTCCAACCCGAAGGAACGAAGCATCGTCCGGCTGAAAAAGGACGCGGAGGGGAACTGGTGGCGGACATCCTCCAAAGACCATTACGCGGATTTTGACACCAGAATCACAGAGGAAGAAGCGAAAGCCATCTTAGATTCCTATACTCCCATTCAGCTGGAAACCCATCCCCTTTCCGAATTCAAAGAGCCATAACAAGCGAAACAGCGCCCCGTTTTCCCACCAAACGGAAAACGGGGTGCATTTTGCTGTTGACGTCCGGGAATGCGCGTGGCATAATAGTTGTACATACAACGATGTATCTACAACGAGTCAGGAGGCTGCCATGGACATTACGGAACGGAAAATCACCAAAATCGCCCGGGAGGCGGAAAAGCTGGTTCTGCGCACCATGCGGGAAACCGGCGTCGGCACGGCGGAGATCGACCTGATCCACGCCCTGCGCCACAATCCCGGCTGCACCCAGGCGGCGCTGGCGGAGCTGCTGCACGCGGACAAAGCCGCCATCGCCCGCAGAACGAAGAATCTGGAAGCGAAGGGCTACCTCGTCCGCCGGGACGCCCCCAACGACCGGCGCAGTCAGCTGCTGTACCCCACGGAAAAGGCGGAGAACCTGAAATCCTCCAAAGCCGAGGTGGAGGCGGCCTTTTACGAGTACCTGACCGGTGTGCTCACGCAGGAGGAAGCCGCCGACCGCCTGAAAATTTCCCAGCTTCATTTCGGCCGTCTGGAGCGGGGCGAACG
>ERZ779737.1190-NODE-1190-length-21165-cov-5.782378_pt1 | contig 21165 bp, 28 predicted proteins | sample MGYA00511889_ERZ779737 | MGnify/ENA primary metagenome ERZ779737 (study PRJEB29588, sample SAMEA2163575) | human gut metagenome | biome: human gut; feature: human-associated habitat; material: faeces | place: Denmark | collected 2008/2010 ...
CCGCCGGGACATTTCGGCTGCAAACCCCGACTACATCGGCTCCTCCACACCGGAGACCGCCGCGAAGGAGTATCTGGACGAAGAAATCATCTCCAGCCCTGTCTCCTACCCGGATGACGAGACGCTCGCGCGCAGCGAATCGTTCGCCGAGCTCGGTGTCGAAGCCACGCAGACGATGAACGATCTGTGGCTGTCGGTCAAAACCGAAGGTGCAAATACCACGCTGTATCTCACCCTGACGCTTGCCGCCATTGCCGCCGTGGTTGCGTTCTTCCTGATTTCCGCCGCCGTTACCCGGCGCAGAAAAGCAAAACGCTGCCGCAAATGGCGCGAGGCTGAATAACAGGCAAAACCGCAGTATGCAAGCATACTGCGGTTTTTCGCGCACTTTTGGCTCAAACACACCTGCGCCTGCCGTCAGTCTTGACCGGCTTGCGCTGTGTATCTGCTCCGTTCGGCTTTATCCAGCTTCCAGAATCCGTTTGATCTCTTCCAGGTTCGCAGCAAAATAGATTCCCTCCTGCCGTTCTCTGGACGAAAGTCCTTTTTCGATCATGTGATCCAGCAGCGCCTTCAGATCATTATAATAGCCGTTCAGATTGTAGAGAATGCACGGCGCATTCAGGTGCTTCAGGGAAACCTTGGACATAACCTCCGTAATTTCCTCCAACGTCCCCGTGCCGCCGGGGAACGCGAGAAAAGCATCGCCCAGCTCGATCATTTTGCTTTTGCGCTCGGGCATGTCCTTCGTCACGATCAGCTTCGTCAGACCGGCGTGCTGAAACTCGTCCTGGATGAAAAATTCCGGCTCCCCCCCGGTCCCTTCCCCGCCGGCAGCCAGAACGCTGTCTGCAATTGCGCCCATCAGCCCGGATTTCGAGCCGCCATAAACAAGCGCATTTCCACTTGAACCCATCCACGTTCCCAATTCTTGCACCGCTTTTTTAAGCCCCGGGTCATTTCCTTCCTTTGCGCCCAGATAGACCGTAATGTTCATGCGCATTCCTCCGTTACTTAATAAAAACGGCAGCCAGACTATTTAGCCTGACTGCCGGCAGGTACTCGCCTTTTTTTATTATACGGAAAAGGAAATTGCTTGTCAACGAGCAAACTTTACGCCAGACCCGATTGTTTTGCAGCGCAAACATTCTTCCAAAAAACATGCGCAGCCGGAAGCTTGCGCCTTGTCTCCCGTAATGAAGTAGTCGCAGCAGTCCCCGCCGCCCGCGATCGTCTGCGTCCTGTGCAAAACGCCGTGCTGGAGCGCGATCATCACCTCGTCCAGCTCGCAGAACAGGGGAATCAGCTCCGAGACGCCCAGCTTTTCAGCATAGGCGCAGACCGGACAGCGGGTAATGCGATAATAGCACGCGCCCTCATACGGCTGCCCGACGAAATCCACCTTAAAGGACGTCGGATATTGCCGCTCTTTTTCCGGCGTGTACCATTTGACATATTTCATGATGCTCTTTTTGTTTTCTGCCTTGCCCCTGTCGGTGTTCAGATCGGTCCTCGCAAAGTACCATTTGATGTGATACAGCGAGCGGCGCATCATTTCCTGAATTGTCTGCGGCGGAATTCTCTTGCCGCTTGCAAGATATGGCGCAACGAAGGCAAGAGCAAACAGTTCGTTGTACGCCATGGGATTATCGCTTCCTGTTAAATATCTCTAACTCATACCATCGGGCAAGCAGTTAGATTGCGCTAACTCGTGTACCTAAAAAGCCTGCGGTCCTTCTGTTCCGTTTATATGGTAGCAAAAACACTGTTTCCTGTCAAGCCGTGCTGTATTGACAGGAAAAGCCCGCTAATGTATAATAGGTAATATATAATGCTCGTTGTGAAGCAGCAGGACGATGGGCGGAAAGGACAACTGCAATGGCTCCGAAGAACAAGTTTACAAAGGAAGAAATGGTGGAAGCGGCACTGCGCGTCGTGCGGGAAAAAGGGATGGAGGGCTTGAGCGCAAAATCAATGGCAAGCGCGCTCGGCACGTCGACCCAGCCGGTTTTTACCGCCTTCGGCTCCATGGCAGGCATCAAGCAGGCAGTCTATGACGCGGCGGTGCGCGTCTATGACAGCTACACGGAAAAAGGTCTGCGGGAACAAATTCCGTTTTTCGGCGTCGGAATACAATACATCCGCTTTGCGCGCGAAGAGCCGGCGCTCTACCGGCTGCTGTTTCTGACGCAGAAGCAGGTCCCTTCCTATGGCGCGATGGACGCGATGCTGCATCTGCAGGAAAGAGTCCGCCCGACGCTGGTTCAGATCTATCGCATCACACCGGAGGAAGCCGACGTCTATTTCCGCGATCTGTGGCTCGTGGTCCACAGTCTTGCCACCCTGATTGTCACCGGAGACTGCCCCTACTCCGACCGGGAAATCGGGAGCATTCTGACCGGCTTCAGTCTGAGCATCTGCAAGGCAATCAAGGAGGTCCCCGGCTTTGCGGCAGGAACCTTTGACCGGGACGCTGTCTTTCGCGCGCTGGTCGGCAAATGAGCGGGGCGACGGCAGCACAAGAAGAACCAGCATGAAAAAGATACGGAAGACCGCGAACCGTATGAAAACCGGATTTGACGTACTGCAGCTGTCAAAGCTGCAAGGGAACCGAGGTGGTCTTGAATGGTGAAGGAAGAACATGTCAAAACCGATTGGCTTTGCTGCCCGAAATGTGGCGGCAAAACGCGAACACAGATCCGGCAGCATACCGTGCTGGAGGACTTTCCCCTGTTCTGTCCGAAGTGCAAATACGCCTGTGTGGTTCGCTATCGCAACAGAAGATTGGAAGAAATCAAAACGCCAGACGCTTAGACGCAGTGCAATCCGGAAAACCGGTTTGCACTGCGTTTTCCTTTTTGCGCGTCGGACAGCCGGAATATCAGAGCATTATGAAAAACATTGGAGGAACCCATTATGAAAAACAGTGCGTTGGTCGTCATCGACCTGCAAAATGACATCACGAAAAACTACAGAGAAATCATCGAAAACGTCAACGAGGCAATCGACTGGGCGGTCCGGAAGGACCTGTGGGTCGTTTATATCCAGCACAACAACCTGTCCGCTGGAACGAGGACCTTCAAATCCGGAACCCGCGGCGCAGAGCTGGTGCCGGAGCTGAACGTCGTGTCCGACCATATCTTTACGAAGACAAAAAGCAACGCCCTGACCAGTGAGGCGTTTGCCGCCTTCCTGCAGGAGCATGGGATTTCCGAGTGTTATCTTGCCGGAGCCGACGCCGCAGCGTGCATCAAATCCACCAGCTTCAATATGCGAAAAAACGGCTATACCGTCCATGTGCTGTCGGACTGCATCACAAGCTATGATAAACGGAAGCTGCCGGAGCTGCTCTCCTATTACGAAAGCAAGGGCTGCTCTGTTCTCGCGCTGTCTGATGTCCTGCGGGCATAACTGCCGCATCAGTCCGGAAATTGCAACAGAAGGAAGACGCAAAAGCTTGGTAAGGCAGGTGAAAAAACATATGGATTTCAGAATCACGGCTGACGGAAACGAGCGCGATATCCGCGAGATCCACGAAATGTTAAAGAAATAGAATCTCGCGCACCGCGAGGCATCCCAAAGCGTTCCTATCGGCATATTCCTGGAAGAGGAAATGGGCAGAAAGCTCGCCGGATTGACCGGAGAAACCTTTGGGAATTGGCTTTGCATCCGGTATCTTTTTGTCAGCGAATCGCTCCGAGGGCAAGGCATCGGAGGCAGGCTGTTGGAGACTGCGGAACTGGATGCAAAACGCCGCGGCTGCAAATATGCCTTTGTGGACACCTTTTCCTTTCAGACTCCCAGTTTTTACAAGAATCATGGGTACGGGGAGGTTTTTACCCTCGAAGCATATCCTTACACCGGGAAACGGCACTATTATACGAAAGAAATACTTTGATTCAGAGGAACGGAGACAACGATGAAACACACGAACCAACTGATTGGCTGCTGCGGGCTGGACTGCGAAGCCTGCGACGCCAGAATCGCAACGATTACAAACGATACTGCCCTGCGCGAGAAAACTGCTGCGCTTTGGTCGAAGCTCAACGGGGTACCAATTACGCCGGACATGATGTCCTGCACCGGCTGCCGCATAGACGGTCCCAAAACGCCGTTCTGCGACAAGCTCTGTCCCATCCATACCTGCGTCCGGGAGAAGGGCTTTGATACCTGTGCCGACTGCGCGCAAATGGACGGATGTCCGGTGCTTGGGCGCATTGCTGCCAACAATCCGGCGGCGCTGGAGCGCTTGAAGAGGCTTTGCGAACCGGAAGCAGACCGAGGATGAGGCGGCGCAGACCACAGCCGGTGCGGCGCTGCTCGGGATTCTGTAAGCGATCGCGCGGCATATGCGCACCATAACGAAATCTGCGAAGGAGGCGTATCCGGATGAAGGACGTGTTTCTGGTATATGACAGGTGCTGCTTTTACGAAATCGTGATATTGAGCTATTTTCTGAACTACTCTCACTGCGATCTGGTTTTCTGCTCGCCGGACGGAAAGCCGGTTCGGGCAATGGAGGGGTTTTCCGTGCATGTCGATGCGTCTTTGGAGGACCTGGACAAAGCGCAGATTCGAAGCTTTATCGTTCCGGGCGGCGCTGTTTCCGGGATCGACACCGCAGAGGTGAAAGTCCTTCTGCGGAATTTGAAGCAGCGCGGTGCTTTGATTGACGGAATCTGCGCAGGTGTGGACGTGCTGGATCACGCCGGAATCCTGCACGATGTGAAATCGACGCATGCATCAGACGACGATTGGGTCTGCGACAAACAGGTCGCCACTGCAAGAGCGAATGCGTATGTCGATTTTGCATTGGCAGTTGCAAAGAAACCGGGGCTCTTTGCAAGCGAAACGGATTTGCAGGAAACCATCCGCTTCCGGAAATATTACCAACGGGTTCAATAAGACTGGAGGAACCAACCATGAAAAACTTTATGAATATGCATCCGGTTCTGGCGGATGTCTGCGATACTGTATTGACGCTGCTTTCCGGCGGCTTTGCACTGCTGGCGGTGGGCATCGTCTGGCTGAAGGAATTTCTGACCGGACGGTCATCAACCTGAGGCAAAGGAGCGGGTACACACTATGAAACATATCGTAATCTACGTACACGGAAAAGGAGGCTCTGCGGAAGAAGCCGAACACTACAGAGCGCTCTTTCCGGGCGCGGAGGTCATCGGCTTTGATTACCGCGCGCAGACGCCTTGGGAGGCAAAGCAGGAATTTCCGGCATTTTTCCGGGCGCTGCGAGACCGCTGCGACCACTTGACACTGATCGCAAACAGCATCGGCGCCTTCTTTTCCCTGTCGTCTCTTTCGCAGACAACCGTCGATGAGGCGTACCTGATCTCCCCTGTTGTAGACATGGAGCGGTTAATCGGCAATATGATGCATTGGGCTGGTGTAACAGAACAGGAGCTGGCGGAAAAGCAGGAAATTCCGACCCAGTTCGGCGAGACGCTTTCCATGCAGTATCTGCGCTATGTGCGCGAGCACCCGATTGTGTGGCAGGTTCCGACGCGCATTGTGTACGGCGAACACGACAATCTGACTTCCATGCAGACCATATCGGCGTTTGCCGGGAAAACCGGTGCGGCGCTGACCGTCATGCCCGGCGGCGAGCACTGGTTCCACACCGAAGCGCAGATGCAGTTTCTGGACCGCTGGCTCCAGACACGACCGGAGGCGAAGGTATGAACGGTATGCAGCTTACAGAACTGGAACAGCGCATCCGGACCGATTACAGCAACATCGCGGGCATGGTTGTGCGCAAAGACGGAAAGGCCGTTTACGATGGCTGCTTCGGCGGCTGCACACCAGACAGCCGCATCCACGTGTTTTCGGTTTCTTTGAAACCGGCGATTTTGATGTGACCATTCCCGTCAAGGGTGAAATTCAGCAGGTCGTTCTGAAAACGAAGCGAATGGAAACCAGCATTTGGACAGCGGATACCTGCGAAACAGCAGCAACGGAACGCTCCGATGTCTATGCCCGGCTGGAGCCATCTTCCCCGGAACCGGAAACACCCGAGCAGCCGACAGCACCGGCGCGCGAGCTTTCTTACCCCATGCTGCTTGGCAGCTCGGAGCAAACGGTCTATTTGGATGTCAGTGACGAAGAAATCCTGCTCTGGGACAACGCGTCGGGCGGACAGCTGATTGCCGTTGCAAAATACGCGCAGGCGATGCAGGGCGCACAGGACGCGCTGCAAAGCTGCGATTTTACCGATCTAGACGGCGACGGCAGCAGTGAGCTGACTGCCATCTTCCGCTTCCCGGACGGCACAAACGCAAGTCTTGTCTGGTTTTACACGGACGGGAGTTTCGTCTACAATCCGGAGTTTTCCATCCTGCCCGGAGAGCCTTCCGCTGCAGGCGAATCATCCGAGCACACGCTTGACGAGGCTGCCGCTTTGCGCTTACAATGGAGAAAAACGAAAAAGGGTGAAACACCATGCAGACGAAACTGACCGTCATTGTAGATAATATTCCGCAGGAGCCGCTTCATGGCGAATGGGGACTTTCGATTCTCGCAGCGCATCGGGGCAGCAGCATTCTGATTGACGCGGGCGCGTCCGGCTTGTTTGCCGAAAACATGCGCGCGCTCGGTCTTTCCATCCGGGACGTCGACTGCGCGATGCTCAGCCATGCGCACTACGACCCCGCGAACGGCATGGTCCGCTTCTTTCAGGAAAACGCGACGGCAAAGTTCTATCTTCGCGAAAGCGCGCAGGAAAACTGCTACGCCCGATATCTGATTTTCCGCAAATACATCGGTCTTTCGCGCCATGTCCTGACGGATTACAAAGACCGCATCGTCCATGTTTCCGGCGATTATCTGCTTTCCGATGGCGCGTATCTGATCGGGCACAAGACGCCGGGCTTATCGCAGATCGGAAAGCGCGAACGGATGTATCAGAAAACACCACGTGGGCTCGTGCCGGATGATTTTTCGCATGAGCAGAGTCTGGTGCTGGAGACCGAGCGGGGGCTCTTGATCGTCAACTGCTGCTCGCACGGCGGGGTCGTGAACATCATCCGGGAGGTCCGGGAGACTTTCCCCGGCAAGCACGTCTATGGCTACATTGGAGGCTTTCATCTGTTCAACAAATCCGACGCCGAGATTCGCGCGGTCGCGCAGAATATCCGCGCAACCGGTTTGGAATTTGTCTGTACCGGGCACTGCACCGGGCAGCGCGCCTACGATATTCTGAAGCAAACCCTGGGAAATCGCCTGCACCATCTGCACGTTGGGCTGGAAATGACCTTCTGACACGTTATAGGCAAAAAAGATGGATTCGGGGAACCTTTCGTGCACGCCGTTCGCCTATCGATCGAACGCAGCCGGAGGGTTCTTTCCCCTTTCCGGCAGCATAGTATGGAGGAATTCACATGAAGCAGCCATCAAGATTCCAGCCGACCCGGCGCGCGCTTTTGTTCTGGACGCTTTTCATCGGTCTCGGTGCGGTTGCGGGCGCATGCATGATGCTGCTCGACCCCACGGGAAAAGCGATGGGCATGGACGCGATGCTCCCCTATTTTCAGGTGCTTCCAATGGCAAGCATCCTGTTTCAGGGCTGCATGTTCTTCGTGTTGACCCAGGAAGCGAGCGCACTTTGAAGCCCCGGGCTGATCTGGTCCATTGCCGTCTCCCCCATTCTTACGCCTTCAGTGCCAGAAGGCGCACAATTGCGTCCATGGTTGCTTCAAAGTTCTGTCTGGTCTTGCCGCGAGAGATATCAAAGCTCTCGGCGCGGCGGTTGATGCTGAAAATGGCGCTCACACCCATCTCATAGCCGCCCTCTGCGCCGTCTCCGACGGAGCCGACGATGACCGTGACCGGAACATGCTTCTTCGCGGCTCTTCCCGCGATGCCGATGACCGCCTTGCCGTGCAGGCTCTGGCTGTCCATCTGCCCCTCGCCGGTAAAGACCATGTCAGCGCCCGCAAGCAGCTCGTCAAACCGGACGCACTCGAGGACGGTCTCAATGCCGGACTGGAGCTTGCCGCCCAGAAATGCGACGATGCCTGCGCCGAATGCGCCCGCAGCGCCAGCACCCGGCATGTTTGCAATATCTGCCCCGGTTTTCTGCTGCATGAGATTTCCGAGATGGACGAGATTCCGGTCCAGAAGCGCGACCATTTCTTTATCCGCGCCCTTCTGGGGCGCAAAGATTGCCGCCGCGCCCTGCGCGCCGTACATCGGGTTGTCGATGTCGCACATGGCAGTGACGGTGCAGCCGGAAAGAAGGCGCTCGAAGCCGGCGAAAGCGAACTTGCTGCCGGCGCAAAGGAGCTTGCCGACGGCGCGGCTCAGCTCGAGGCCGGGCGAAACGACCTTGAGGCATTCGAGTCCGGCATGGCGCTTGTTGACGAATACACCATGGTATGCTTCAAAAACGAGCCTATATACCGCCACAACGGCGATATGGCTGTTCCCGGTCCCGAGCAGCGCCTCGGCTCCGACTTTGACTGGAAAAAGTACGACGAAAACGGTAACCTCATGACGCTGCGCACCGGCGAGCCGTATCTGGATCTTGACCAGTGCCTTGTTGTCTGCAAGAGCTTCCGCGAGTCGGTCGATCACCACGTTGCCGACGTAACGCACGAGCTTTACATGCGCCTTGGCCTGTATGTCGCGCTCGCCGTCGCCGCCGTTCTCGGCATCATCGGCGGCATACTGGGTCTTGTCGGCAAAAAGGGCGCGTTCGTGCTCGGCATCATCACCGCGGTGCTTGCAGTCGGCTGCAACATCTTCGGTCTGCTGACCCGTTATCACGGCTACACCTATCCGCTCAAGGACGGGACCTATTCCGGCACCCTGCAAATAATCGCGATAATCACCTTTGCGCTTGTCGCGCTCGGCTTCCTTATCGTGACCGCCGCAGCAAAGAACGAGGCCGCAAAGCAGGCCGCCGAAGCCTGAAAATTTTAATATTTCGAGCGCTCTGAACAGTTCGGAGCGCTCGTTTTATTATTATCAATTGTTGCATAAAAATAAATATGTTATATACTATAGGTATAATTAACATACCCTTAACGTATGGATCCCGGAGGCTAATATGACTGACAGAAAGCTTAACCTGACCATGCTGTGCGATTACTATGAGCTCACTATGGGCAACGGATATTTCGACCACGGCATGGGCGATAAGATCACCTATTTCGACGTTTTTTACCGTCAGAATCCCGATAACGGCGGCTTTGCCATCGCTGCCGGACTTGAGCAGGTGGTCGAATATATCCAGAACCTGCACTTTGACGACGAGGATATAGAGTATCTGCGCGGCAGGAAAATGTTCTCCGAGCAGTTCCTTGAGTATCTGCGCAATTTCAAGTTCGAGGGCGATATCTGGGCGGTTCCGGAGGGAACGCCCGTGTTTCCGCGTGAGCCGCTTATGATCGTGCGCGCGCCGGCAATTCAGGCTCAGCTTATCGAGACCTACGTTCTGCTTGAGATAAATCATCAGAGTCTTATCGCGACCAAGGCGAACAGAGTTTGCCGCGCTGCCGAGGGCAGAGTCGTGCTTGAGTTCGGTTCGCGCCGCGCACAAGGCATCGACGGCGCCGTTACCGGTGCAAGAGCCGCGTACATCGGCGGCTGCGCTGGCACCGCATGCGCCCTTTCCGACACGCGCTACGGCGTTCCGGCAGGCGGCACGATGGCACACTCCTGGGTGCAGATGTTCGACTCGGAGTACGAGGCCTTCAAGGCTTATTGCGAGACCTATCCGACCAACGCGACGCTGCTCGTCGATACCTACAACTCGCTTAAAAGCGGCGTTCCCAACGCCATCCGCGCGTTCAATGAGGTGCTCAAGCCCCTCGGTATAACAAAATGCGGCATCCGCTTTGACTCCGGCGATATGGCATATCTCACGCGCAAGGCGCGCGCAATGCTCGACGAGGCCGGCTGGCCCGAGTGCAAGATCACCGTTTCAAACTCCCTCGACGAGCGTCTTATAACCGAGCTTCTGCTTCAGGGCGCGAAGATCGACTCCTTCGGCGTCGGCGAGAGACTTATAACCGCAAAATCCGATCCCGTGTTCGGCGGAGTATACAAGCTCTGCGCCGTCGAGGATGACGACGGCAACATCATCCCCAAGATCAAGATCAGCGAAAACGTCGGCAAGATCACAAACCCCGGCTTCAAGAAGGTCTATCGCTTCTTCGAGCGTGAAAACGGCATGGCCGAGGCAGACTACATCTGCATGCACGACGAAATCGTTGACGACACAAAGCCCCTCGAGATCTGCGATCCGGCCGCACGCTGGAAGCGCAAAACGATGGAAAACTTCAAGGCGCAGGAGCTGCTCGTTCCCATATTTGAAAAGGGCAAGCTCGTCTACGAGCTTCCGACGCTTGACGAGATAAGACGCCGCTGCGCATACGAGGTGTCCACCCTCTGGCCGGAGGTCAAGCGCTTTGACTTCCCCCATCAGTACTATGTCGATCTGTCCGAAAAGCTCATGTCGCTCAAGGACGAGATGCTCGACGCAAAGAGGTAATGTTTATGAATTCAGAAAAGCGCCGTGAATATATAATGAACGCTCTCAAGCAGACAGACCGCCCGATAAGCGCGTCAAAGCTTGCAAAGGAGCTGTCGGTCAGCCGTCAGATCATCGTCGGCGACGTTGCGCTGCTGCGCGCCTCCGGCGAGAAGGTGCTCGCCACGCCGCGCGGATACGTCATTGACCTCTCGGTCGCAAGCGACCAGTACACCGTCGCCTGCGTACACGATTTCGACAACATGGAAAAAGAGCTGAACATCATGGTCGATAACGGCGCCACGGTCGTGAACGTCACGGTCGAGCATCCGCTGTACGGCCAGCTCACAGGGCCGCTGCACCTGTCAAACCGATACGATGTCGAGCAGTTTATAAAAAAATGCAGCGAAAACGACGCAAGCCCCCTGAGCACGCTCACAGGCGGGATACATCTGCATGTGCTCTCCTGCCCCAATGCCGAGTGCTTCGAGCGCATAAAAGCTCAGCTTGAGCAGGCCGGACTTCTTTATACTCAAAAGCAGTAATTGATCATTGACAAATGTGACAATAAGCGTTAAAGTAGACTATGCAAGTGTCAAGACACTTAGTAGTCTACTTTTTTGTTACGAGGTAATCGCTTATGTCCACGGTCAAGGCATTTTTCAAGCGCAAGGATATTGAGGTCAGCCTCAAGCGCTACGGTATAGACGCGCTCGGCGCAATGGCGCAGGGTCTTTTCTGCACGCTGCTCGTCGGCACGATTCTCGACACGCTCGGCACGCAGCTGGGCATTTCGTTTCTGGCTCAGCCGCTTATCGAGATCGGCGAAACGGGCTACACGATAGGCAAATTTGCCTCGGCCATGGTCGGCCCGGCGATGGCGGTTGCCATAGGCTATGCGCTGCATGCCCCGGCGATGGTGCTGTTTTCGCTCATCCCGGTCGGCTATGCGACGAACGTCATGGGCGGCGCGGGCGGACCGCTTGCCGTTTATGTCGTCGCGATAGTCGCAGCCGAGTTTGGCAAAATGGTCTCGAAGGAGACTAAGATCGACATTCTCGTGACGCCGATAGTCACGATCCTCATCGGCATCGGCGCGGCTTACTTTATCGCGGCCCCCATCGGCAAGGGCGCAATGGCCGTCGGAACGCTCATAAAATGGGCTACGACTCAGCAACCGTTTGTCATGGGCGTGCTCGTTTCCGTCATCGTCGGCATTGCGCTCACGCTCCCGATTTCCTCGGCGGCGATATGCGCGGCGCTGAGCCTCACGGGTCTTGCCGGCGGCGCGGCTCTCGCAGGCTGCTGTGCGAACATGGTCGGCTTTGCGGTCGTTTCGTTCAGGGAAAACGGCTGGGGCGGTGTGGTCTCGCAGGGACTTGGCACCTCGATGCTGCAAATGGGCAACATCGTGCGCAACCCGAAGATATGGATACCTGCCATCGCGGCAAGCGCCGTGACCGGCCCTGTCGCCACCTGCCTGTTCAAGCTTGAGATGAACGGCGCGGCGGTTTCCTCCGGCATGGGTACCTGCGGTCTCGTCGGCCCTATCGGCGTGTGGACCGGATGGTCAAATCCCTCGGCTGAGGCGCTGCTCGACGGCGCGGCGGCGATCACCCCCACCGCGGTCGATTGGATAGGCCTTGCGCTTATAACCATCGTCCTTCCTGCCGTTCTCTCCTGGGTTTTCGGCCTTATCTGCCGCAAGCTCGGATGGATAAAAGACGGCGACATGAAGCTGAACTAAATATGTGCAAAAGCTCCGATGCTCAGCAGCGTCGGAGCTTTTTTACGCACAGAAAGCGGAGGCAAATGCCTCCGCTTTCCCGCAGCTGAAATTAATTTAAAAGGAGATAATGTTATCGTAAAATTACTCGCACTGGGCAGGATTTTCCCAGAGCAGGAGCTTGGTGCCGATGCCCTTTTCGAGTGCGGTCTGATACAGGTCGTAGCCGAGGCCGAGGTCGAAAACGCTCATGCCGCATGCGATGAAGCAGATGATATCGTCATCGCTGGTGCGTCCCTGCTGCTGACCCATGATGATCTTGCCGATGGCCAGAGAATCGTCGAGCTGCTCCTTCAGGCCGAGGTCGATGAGGTGGTATACGGGGCCGCCGATGACGCCTGCGTAGTACTCTTCCTTATCGCCGGTCGCTATCGCGTCCTCGACATATGCGTGGTGCAGGCCGATGTGGTCGTATACGACCTTCATCTTGGTCCACAGGCCGCCGTTCTTCTCGTACTCGCCGCCCTCTTCCTGGTCGAAGTGGATCGGGCCGGAGGCGAGGATGGTGCAGCCGGGCTTTACCCACTCGCCCTTGAGGTTCAGGAATGCGGTGCGCGATGCGGCGACGGAGATGACGTCTGCCTGACGAACTGCCGTTTCGAGATCCTGCTCGACGACGGCTTCAACGCCGTATGCCTCGCGGACATGCGCCGCCAGCTTCTCTGCCGGAGCGAGGGAGTGGTTATTGCAGATGACCTTCTTGACCTTGGGCATCTGGGTGATCACGTTGTCAAGGCAGGAGGTGCCGATTGCACCGCAGCCGATGCACAGCAGAACTTCCGCGTCCTTGCGAGCAAGATAGCGGGTCGCAACGCCGGGAACGGCGCCGGTGCGTGCGGCGCTGAGCAGGTTTGCGCTCATGTAAGCGATGGGTTCGCCGGTGTCCTTATTATTAAGGGTGACCATCAGGACGCTGCGAGGCAGGCCCTTCTTCTTGTTTGCGGCATTCGAGCCGTACCATTTCTGGCCGCAGATATCAAATCTGCCGCCGAGGTAAGCCGGCATTGCGACGAAGCGGCGGTCGGGGCCTGCAACGGGCATATTGGGGAACTCGCTTTCCTTGGGGAATACGATGTACATGCCGTGGTTATTGTGGTTATTGCCGCCCATGAGATAATCGCCCTTTGCAAGCAGGGTGAACACCTCTTCTGCATTATCTATGCACTTTCTTGCATCCAGAACGCCTGCTGCGATGGTGTCGGGCTCGGACATGTAAAGGAACTCTGTTTTATGAGCCATGATGGTTCTCCTTTCGGTTGATCGGGACTTTCCCGCAATTATTCGTTTTGAGCAATACGGCAATATATTGCCCTGCGATATATCAAAATTTACATTGTATATCTAAAATAGTCAATGCTTTCGCCCGATAAATCACACTATATTCGCAAAAGATGAGAATATTTTTGCTTTTTCTATAAAAACAACAAATACCCATTGACTGCGTACATGAATATGTGGTAATATTTCTGTACTAAACAATACAAAATAAATCAGTTTTTCCTTGAAATCGGGGTGTGAATTGCATGAGCGAGCAAATACCAAAGCTTAGAGTGCTTAGTCAGTGCATCAGTCCGGCATCGAAAACCGTTGGGCACCATCGCCATCGTGAGCCGGAGCTGCTGCTTGTCACAAGCGGTGAGCTTCGCGCGCTGCTCAACGGGCGCGAGCTTGTCTTGCGTGAGGGTGAAGGTCTGTTTATAAACAGCGGCGCAGCGCACGGAGTCGTTGCAAACTCAAAGGAGGGCGCAAATTTCATCTGCGTAAGCTTCAGCACCGACTGCATCGCCGGCGCAGACGACACCCGGCTTCAGGCGCGTTATGTAGATCCAATTCTCAAGGCGCGCAATCTGGACTATGTTCCCCTGCGCGGCAGCGGCTGGGCAAACGACATATGCGATATTATGCGCAGTATGCAGTCAACGTATTCTTCGAAAATGCCGGGCTACGAGCTGAAGCTGAAAATAATGGTGTCGGAAATATGGCTCACGCTGTACGAAAACTGCGTGCCCGATCTCGGCGATAAGCGCAGCGTTTCGCACGCGGAAAAGGCGCGTATTGATATTCTGCGCAGATTTATTCAGGAAAATTACGCCGAAAAGATAACCCTTGAGGACATCGCCGCCTCCGCGCACATAAGCCGAGGCGAATGCTGCCGCATATTCAAGCGCCTGTACGGCACAACACCGTTTCAGTACCTTGTCCACTACCGCCTGACGCGCAGCGTTTACTATCTGTCGGAGACCGACAAAAGCATATCGCAGATCGCGCAGAGCGTCGGCTTTTGCAGCAGCAGCTACTATACGAAGTGCTTCCGTTCGGAGTATAACTGCACGCCGCTCAAATTCCGCCAGGCTCAACACCGTTTGGCAGAAATATAGTGCATTTTATTAAACAAGCCCACGGAGAAAAATCTCCGTGGGCTTGTTTAGCTTATTCCGTGATTTTGATATCGTCGCCGGTCTTTATCTCGCCGGATTCAAGAACCTTTACGAATATGCCCTCGCGCGGCATAACGCAGTCGCCTGCGGCCTTGCGTATCGCGCAGTCGTTATGGCACTCCTTGCCGATCTGCGTGACCTCGCATAGTGCCGAGCCTATACGCAGCTTTGTGCCGACAGGCAGCGTGTGCACCGCCATGCCTTCAACAAGGATATTCTCGGCAAACGCACCGTGCTTGAGCTCAAAGCTGAGTTTTTCCTGAAGCTTTGCAACACTGTCGACCGACAGCAGACTCACCTGTCTGTGCCAATTGCCGGCATGGGCATCTCCCTCGATGCCCCAGTCCTTTTTCAAAAACGCCTCGGGGATCTCGTGCTTTTGTATTCCCCTTAGGTCAGTTTACAAGGAACTACACGCAGACCGTGAAACGGGCTGCTGACAACAAACGGCGCTATGCTCCCGGCTGGGTGCATAGCACCTGTTTGTTGCGGGGGTTTCCAAAGGGGGCAGCGCCCCATTTGGCACACGACTTTGCGGAGCAAAGTGTAGTGTGTTATACGCTCTGTCGGCGTTGCCCTGAAAATACCGTTGCCGCCGGGGAGGGCAAGGGCATTTGACGCGGCAGGAAAGCAGGGCTTTGTTTGGGGCTGGTAAGCCGGAAACAAAGGGCTGATTTCAGCAGCAGACAGGGCGTATTATGAAAGCCCCCGTCCCTCGTCCTCCGCCCCCGGCCTATGGGACAAAAAGTCCCAAAGCTCTGGACACCGTGACCAGATGTGTGGCCACACTCCGGGAAAAGTAGCAGGACGGCAGGAAACCGTCAAGGCTGAAATGAATGGGCTGACGCCCGGCCTTGACCGTTCCCCGCCGCCCCGCTGGATGGGTGGACAAGGTGGCCAATCCCTAAAAGTGTTTGGCCGCACTCGTTCATTTTGGGGCCTTTCTTCTCCCAAAATTGAAATGGGCGGGAAAGCCCTAAAATGGCTTTCCCGCCTTGATTACCCATTAGCAAAGACGGGCGAGACTGTCAACGGCGGCGCTGAAAGCGCCGTTCATCTTGACCGTTGACTGGCTCGCCTGGCTTTGCTACTGCCCGTAAGAGATGGAAAAACAAGATGGAAAACAAGGTTAAAAATGGTTGACAAGTCTATCGGATGTGTGTTATACTGTGCGACAGTTTGAGATTGGAAGGAGGCTTACGTGTGTTAATTTGTGTACGCTAATAAGCAATAAAAAGTAGAAGTACCTTTCCACATGATGGTGGGCTTTTTTTGCGTGCGTATGCAAAGGAACACGTAGGTTTGACACGAGCAGTCTTTGAACTGTATCGTGGTGTTTTTTCGTGCTTTGTTGTTATGCAGGCGTCTGCCCTCTCTGTGGGACAACGCCTGCTTTTTATTGCAGAAACAAAGGAACAATGCAATAAAAAAGGAGGTTCGCATTATGACCCAAAACAACAATTCATGGAGAAAAACTTATTTTACACTTCTTGCCGGACAAGCAATATCCTTTATTAGCAGCGGTATTTTGCAAATGGCCATTATCTTTTATTTGGTTGCGAAAACTAATTCTGCAATCATATTGACGGCGGCAACACTGATTGGATTTTTGCCGCAAGCCTGTTTAGGCCCGTTTGCAGGTGCTTTTGTTGACCGGCACAGCCGTAAAAGCGTAATGATTGGTGCGGATTTGATAATTGCCGCCGCTGGCGGTATTCTGGCGCTGGTGGCGTTTTACATGGAATTGCCCGTATGGTCTATTATGGTTGTCCTGTTAATCCGAAGTGCGGGAACTGCTTTTCATTCTCCAGCATTCAGCGCAGCAACACCTATGATTGTGCCAAAAGAGGAACTTACAAAATGCGCTGGTTACACGCAGACCATGCAAGCAGTAAGTGCGATTATCAGTCCAGCTGCCGCAGCGTTTTTATATGCTGTTTGGCCTCTTAATGCAATTATATTGTTAGATATTGTGGGTGCAATCCTTGCCTGTGTGACTGTTGCGATTTCGTCCATACCAACGCCTGAACTATGTCCAGAAACGAAAAGACAACAGTTTTTACAGGATATGAAAGAGGGGTATGTGGTATTAAAGCAAAACAGGGGCCTCTTTGCTCTGCTCTGGATTGGTGTAATTTATATGTTCTTTTATATGCCAATCAGTACGCTTTTTCCTCTCATCTGTATGTCATACTTCAAAGGAACACCGGCCCATGCCTCTGCCGCTGAAATTGCTTTTGCGGTTGGTATGCTGCTTGGCGGAGTCATTCTGAGCATTTGGGGCGGTTTTAAGAAACGGCGGTACACCATCGGTCTTTCCGTTCTCCTGATGGGCGTTAGCAATATGCTCTCCGGGCTTTTGCCGCCAGACGCATTTCTTGTCTTTGTTGTGTGCTGTACTGTTATGGGAATTTCCGCTCCATTTTACGGTGTGCAAAATGCGATTTTTCAAGAAACGGTCAAACCAGAATATCTGGGGAGAGTTTTTTCTCTACTGACAAGCGCCGCTTCCCTCGCCATGCCGTTTGGCCTTGTCATTTCCGGGCCTCTGGCGGAGCGGCTGGGAGTTGAGAAATGGTTTGTCATTTGCGGAATTGGCATTATCATCGTTGCGCTTGCCGTATTTTTACTACCCGGTTTGAGAGAGATTGACAATACGCAATAATCAACTGCACCTTTTTCTATTACTAAACAAAATGCCTGGATGGTGGTTCTGAAAAACCAGAACCGCCGTTCAGGCATTTTTTATCTTCGTCCTCTCTGCGGTTTTGGATTCTTCAGCAAGTCGGATTTTTCCGCAATCTTTTTCAGCCACTTCCGTTCTTCTACTGACAGCTTCCTAAAATTCAGCTTGAGCCGTTTGCAGATAAACGCCAAGTACGCTTGTTCCGTGTCGCTGTCCTGGCTGACGATTTCACCAGCAGTTTCCAGCATTTCTTTTAGCGGGTTATCCTCTGGGACGCTGAAAAAATCGTCCTTGTGTGTTTCCCGCAGAGCAAGGGCAATCCCGTTTATGTCCCGTTGTATCACATAGCGGCAAAACTCGTCCTCATCAATATGGGCGGTGATAAGCTGTCTTAACTGCGTATCACTCATGCCAGGATTATGCTTTTTTATAACAGTTGCGCTCATCGTGTCCACTATGGCGTTTGCACCCTGCGCCTGTTTCAGTGCCGTTCCGTTCACATAGATTTCAAGGTCAGCCATCAGCCGGGGGAAATCCGGGTGCGCCGCCAGCTCACACAGCAGGGTATTGTCTATCCTCCCGCTTTTCAGCAGGTCAATCATTTCATCACTCAAACGCAGGTCTGCAAGATCGGCGTTTGGGTGATTTTTCATTTCAGACAGCCCCAGCAGATAATCAGCGGTCACACCGTAAAACTTCGCCAGCCGGATAAGGGCATAGTGGCTGATGTCCTTGAAGTCTTCCGTTTCGTAACTGCCCAGCGCAGACTTGGAAAGCCCGGTCTGCTCCGCAAGCTGCCCCAGCGTCAAGCCACGCTCCACACGTAGGTCTTTTAATCGCTCTTGTATGGATAAAGACATATTCACCCTCCTTGCTAGCTCAACGAAAGAGAAGCCGTTATGCTATGTACTATGCTCATAGCATAACGGCATAGGCATTTACAGTTTTATTTTACCATTTGCTACATCTTCACGAAATTTATCAACAAGCTTCGCTGTCAGCTTGGATTTACCGTAGTGTTCAAGTACAAAAGTACGATAACTTTTTCCATCTACAAGCACATCACTTTTTCTGGTCAACAACCAATTTCCGTTACCTCCTCCCTGTTCTCTAATATTCCAGTCTTTCCCATATCTTTTATAGATTTCATCTTTTTTACCTTGAACAGACATTGATTCGCTTGGAATATAAACAATTTGCATAATAGCTCCTCCTTTATTTTGTGCAAGAAGACCAGAAACCTGAATTTGTCTTTTATCTTTTTTTGATTATATCACAAATCCGAGAGCGTGGAAATAGGGAGTTTTTCAGGCTGATTTCCTACCTCTTGGATATACGGCACAGGCGGTCAAAAAGGTGTAGACTTGGGATAGTTCATCGATGGACAAGCACCTTGGAAACAGAACACGCCAAAGAAAACGGAGGGACGCATGAGCAAAAGACCCTATCAACACCTGCCGCCGCTGGAACACAGGCCGGACGGCTCCCCCTACCGCATAACCCCGCCCCAGAAGAGACGAGCCAGCGGCCTGATACGCCGGGAGTGCTGCAACTGCGAGGACGGAAACTGCCTTGCGCTGGACGATGGCGACACCTGCGCCTGTCCGCAGATGATTTCGTTCTCCGTCTGCTGCAAGTGGTTCCGCTGGGCGGTCTTGCCGCTGGACAGGACGCTGGAAGCGGAGATTTACCGGGACAGGGACTTGAAACGCTGTGCGGAGTGCGGCGGTGTGTTCGTCCCGAAGTCCAACCGGGGCAAATACTGCCCGGACTGCGCCGCCAGAGTTCACAGGCGGCAGAAAACAGAAAGTGAACGGAAAAGGAGGTCTGCTGTGGACAGTTAAGAGCGGGAAAAGCCTTGATTTGCAAGGCTCCGCAAGCCCTCAACCGGGGCGGCTGGTATCATTTATCATTCGCCCCGGAAAACGGGCCTCTAACCGTCCACAAAACACGCTATGACAAACACGATTTATATTCACCAGCCGGAAAAGGCGTTCAGTTTCACCCGGCTCCCCAATTTCCTTTTTGAAGCACCCACATTCCAGCCCTTGAGCAACGAAGCGAAGGTGCTGTATGCCTTTGTCCTGCGCCGGGCGGAGTTGTCCCGGAAGAACGGCTGGGCGGACGAGTACGGGCGGGTCTACCTGTACTACCCCATCTGCGAGGTGGTCGCTTTGCTCCGCTGCGGGCGGCAGAAAGCGGTCAACACCCTGCGGGAGTTGCAGTATGCGGGGCTGGTGGAAATCCAGAAACAGGGCTGTGGAAAACCCAACCGCATTTACCCGAAATCCTATGAAGCGGTTCCAAACACCGACTTCAAGAAATCCGGTTATGGTACGCCGGAGGGCTGAAAACCGTACTTGGCGAGTACGAAAATCAATCCTCTTGAAGTACGGAAATCTGACGGTATATAGAAATACAGAGATTAAAACCATCTATTTACATTCATTCCATTCCAATCCTATCAGAGATATTTTCGGCGGGAAAACCCGCCGGAAAGGAATGGAATGGGGAAAGGAGTTCAATGGCACAACACGCAATTTTGCGATTTGAGAAGCACAAGGGCCACCCGGCGGGGCCGCTGGAAGCCCACCATGAACGGAAAAAGGAGCAGTACGCCAGCAACCCGGACATTGACACCAGCCGGAGCAAGTACAATTTCCACATCGTCAAGCCGGATGGCCGCTACTACCATTTCATTCAGAGCCGCATCGAGCAGGCCAGATGCCGCACCCGCAAGGACAGCACTCGGTTTGTGGACACGCTGATTACCGCCAGCCCGGAGTTTTTCAAGGGCAAGTCCCCAAAGGAGATAGCGGCCTACTTCCAGAGGGCGGCGGACTTCCTCATTGACCGGGTGGGCCGGGAGAACATCGTTTCGGCTATGGTACACATGGATGAAAAAACGCCCCATCTGCACTTGGTCTTTGTGCCGCTGACAAAGGACAACCGCCTGTGCGCCAAAGAAATTATCGGCAACCGGGCCAATCTGACGAAGTGGCAGGACGATTTTCACGCCTGTATGGTGGAGCAGTACCCCGACCTGGAGCGTGGGGAAAGCGCCAGCAAGACGGGCCGGAAGCATATCCCCACCCGGCTGTTCAAACAGGCGGTCAACCTCTCCAAACAGGCGAGGGCCATTGAAGCGGTTCTCTCCGGCATTACCCCGCTGAACGCCGGAAAGAAGAAAGAGGAAGCCCTCTCCATGCTGAAAAAGTGGTTTCCGCAGATGGAGAACTTCTCCGGGCAACTGAAAAAATACAAGGTCACAATCAATGACTTGTTAGCGGAAAATGAAAAGCTGGAAGTCAGGGCAAAGGCCAGCGAAAAAGGCAAGATGAATGACACGATGGAACGGGCGAAGTTAAAAAGCGAACTGGACGATATGCGGCGGCTGGTTGACCGTATCCCGCCGGAGATTTTAGCGGAACTGAAACGGCAACAGCGGCAGCATGGAAAGGAAAGGTGATCTTATAAGTAATATCAGATACAAAAAGGAAATCGAAATCGTGACTTTTCAGGGAAAGGAAATCACACTGGAAAATCTCTCCCCGGTGTTCACGCCGGAACAGGAAGCAGCCAAACGCCGGGAACTGGAACAGCAGCTTTATGAGGTGTTCCGCAAGTACGCCGACAAGCGGGAGAGTGAGGAAGCCGGGACATAAGGTTTTCCAAACCCATCATTGATTTGCGGGGCTGCTGGCGGTATAATAGAACTGTCAGCAGCTCCGTTTCTTTTTTAAGAAAAGGAGCGACAATATGAACAATC
>ERZ779737.1191-NODE-1191-length-21164-cov-3.939315_pt1 | contig 21164 bp, 21 predicted proteins | sample MGYA00511889_ERZ779737 | MGnify/ENA primary metagenome ERZ779737 (study PRJEB29588, sample SAMEA2163575) | human gut metagenome | biome: human gut; feature: human-associated habitat; material: faeces | place: Denmark | collected 2008/2010 ...
ATTTGCCGTTACAGCCCTGTTCTCCGCTCAAATCACCTCATGGTTTATTGACAGTTCCTATCCGGCACACGACCTGGCCGTTAAAGGACTTCCCTTGTTTGCTTCCGGCTTCGTGTGCTTCGGCATCAACATTGTATCCATCGGCTATTTCCAGAGTGTAGAACGCGACCGTCCGGCCATGGCCATCACCCTGCTGCGTGGTTTTATCCTCATCCTGTTCTGTTTCTGGCTGATGCCCATCCTGTGGGGAGTACCGGGAATTTGGCTGGCTGTCCCCGTTTCCGAACTGCTGACCTTTCTTTTTGTCATTACCATCTATTGTCGCAGAAAACGAAGCTAAAGATTTATTACCTTTGTGCCTGCATAAACGCAAAAAGGAATGAAAGCTTTTATTGAAATACTTCGTGAAAAATACGGACTGGCACAGCCAGAAGCCGAAAAGCTGCTGGAACAGATGGAACTGCTAACCTACCGGAAAGGAGAACATATCGTACGGGAGGGAGAGCGTAACTCTACCTTCTATCTGGTAGCCGACGGTATCTGGAGAGGACATTACCTGCGCGACGGAGTGGACATTTCGCTCTGGTTTGCCTTTCAAGGTGACAGTATCTTTTCCTCCTGGGGATATGTGGCCGGACTTCCTTCTCTGGTTTCCATCGAAGCCATGAGCGACAGCCGTGTCTATCGTATTTCTAAAAGCAAGCTGGAGACTTTTTTCTCTTCTTCCGTCTTGTTCGCCAACATCGGAAGAATCATCTTTGAACGCCAGTTTCTGGACATGGAAAACTGGATGATAAACGGAGGTGCCGCACAAGCCAAACAGCGTTACCTGGCACTCCTGGAGCAAAATCCTGAATTGTTGCAGCACGTACCGCTGAAGCACATCGCTTCTTATTTGTTTATCACACCTCAGTCGCTCAGCCGTATACGGGCAGAATTGAGCAAGAAGAAATAATGGTATGAATACTTATCGAACTCCAGTGATGGCATTAATCCAATATCTACCGTCCCGGTATGCCGTCTGGATATTTATTTGATGTATATACTTTCCGGCCTGATAAGTAACCTGATAATTATCAGGCTCCAACGGAACAACCTTCAGACTGTGGAACCACATACTGTCGAAATCAAAATTCATAATCAAAAAATCATAGCCCTCGAAACCATCCTGTAGATTTTCTAATTCTCCCCCTCGAATTGTTCTAAAGCTGTGTGAGACAGATGAGACAAGCGAAAAGACTGCAACTTGGAATTCAAATCGCTACACATGCTGCAATAGGTAGCCACGTAAAGTTTATAAAAACTTTCGACCAATGATTCTCCCGACGAACTATCTATTTTATATGAAGCTGTATTTTCAAAACCGGTCAACCACTCATTTCCATATTGACTACCATTTTCAATAGGGGTAATATATACTATCTTACATTTTTCATTCACACACCCCACTTTTAATGGAATCTCCACCAGACTAGCACTATCTTTTTCATTCCAAAGATAGCTTACCATATACCAATCGTCTGCAATTTCTCTTACATTTAATGTCTTAATTGCATCTGAATTCATATCCTGCGCCCGTATAATCGGATCTCCTCCCGTGGCATTACGCATTCTTTGAAGTTTAGCAGCCAATTCTTCAGTTAAATACTTCCTGCATAGTGCTTCATTGGTTGAATCCACATTTAAAATATTCGTCATATAGCTCGCATAGAACGTTTTAATTTCATCTATGCATGCACCGGAGCAGACAGTACTAAAACAAAACAACAAAACAGATATAAATATAAACCTTCTTTTCATGGTATAATATAATTAGGCTAAATCTCCAGATTGTACAGCTGGAAACATTCTTATTCGCGATTCCTTCAAACTAATCTGCACAAATATACAAAAGTCCCCCCACAAAACATGAAAACCATACTTTTTTATTTGCCAATTTCAGCCAATACATGCTAAGTATCAAGAAAAAAAATTCCGTATAACCCTTTCGGATTATACGGAATCTCTTCTATCTATTTGTTACAGATTATTTTACTTCCTCAAAGTCAACAATATCTCTGTATGAGCAACTTGCGTGAACGTGTTGCAAATATAGCGGAAACCCGAAAATAAGCATCCATAAGCAACCACAGCTCTTTACCGCAAAAGTACGATTTTTCACCGAAAATAACGAAAGGAAAACGCAGAAAATATCAATGTTAAATGACAACAAAAACTGCATCACTAAGTTTTTTCAGTAACAGTTGCGATTTCTTCATGACTTAGTTATGGGTTGTCTGGCGTAAAATCAAGTGAGGGCAAATCTTTGTCATCCAGTTTATCGAAGTCGGACTTAAACAGACGGTCTTGAATGACGCGGTATTTTTCAAATTCAGTTTCGGCAAACTCTTTGGCGTATTCAGCCGTGACCTTTCCTGCATCGGCAAGAATCGGCCGGTCCGTTACGTCCAGAAATTTGTCTATACGTTTTGCCCAATCCTCCATTGTCATCGGGATATGGCGTTTTGCCATATCTTCCGCTATATCAAGAAAGCTGTTGACGATACGTCCCATTGCTTCCAGTTCATTTTCTTTGAGGTAATTCTTGGCAACGCTTACATCCGGCTTTACTATCTTACCGTCCGGCGCTTTCTCCCATGTAGTCAAGCCCATGTGTTCTTTTTGTGCATCTGCACGGTCAACAATCAGTTCCGCTGCCGTATGTCCATGTACCGCATAGTGCATTTTGTTCTGCACCTTTTTGTAAAACAGACGTGTTGTGGGCGCACTCTTGTTATAATCTATGGCTGTAGCGTATATATCTGTAAGTTTCTGGTAAAAGCGCCGTTCACTCAGACGTATCTCGCGAATTTCGGCAAGCAGATGCTCAAAATAATCCTCCCCGATGAATGAGCCGTTTTCCATCCGCTTTTTATCTATGACATACCCACGGATGGCAAACTGGCGTAGAACGTATGTACACCACTGGCGGAATTGTGTGGCCCGGATAGAATTAACGCGGTATCCAACGGAAATTATGGCGTCAAGGTTGTAAAATGTGATATTGTATGTTTTACCGTCCTCGGCAGTATGTGCAAATTTTGCACATACTGATTCTTGCTCTAATTCTAAACTTTCAAAAATGTTTTTTAGATGTTTTGTTATGACCGTTCTGTCAACGCCAAACAATTCAGCCATTGCTTTTTGGGTTGCCCAAATTGTTTCATCCTTATATAACACTTGTATGCCATTCTCCTTACCCTCGGCAATAAAGGTAAGAAACTCTGCCGTACTATTCCGTATTTCAAAATTCTTTGCCACGATTCCTTTGGTTATTAATTATCACATATACAAAGGTATGGAAAATACTCAGAAATCTATTACAAAATTATATTCAGGAATAGATTTTACATAGATTTATTCTCCCTAATCCGATTTTCTCATTCGAGCTGGACGGGAAATGAGCTTTTTTATGTATGTTTGTAATTGAAATTGGAGTATTGTGCCCATACAATAGCAAGAAAATCATGCAAATACACGATAACATACTTATAGCGGAATGCTCGTCTTACGATTTTAAGGAAATGCTGGAACGTAAGAAGGTAAAGTCATGGCTTAAATCTGTGTCGGCTTTTGCTAATATAGGCGGTGGCAGTTTGTTCTATGGAGTAAACACAGTAATGGGTGGTGAAGTACATATTGACATCTATGATGACCGAGTAGAATTGGTATCACCAGGAGCAATGCTTGATGGTACACAAATTCAAGACCGGGACATATACAAAGTGCCGTCCATGCGCCGTAATCCAGTTATTGCGGATATGTTTACTCAATTGGACTATATGGAGAAACGTGGTTCGGGCTTAAGGAAAATGCGGGAACTTACGGAGAAACTGCCTAATTTCCTGCCGGGCAAAGAACCACAATATCAAACGGAAGCAATTTCTTTCTATACCACATTCTATAATTTGAATTGGGGAGAGAACGGAAGGATACCTATAGAGGAAGTCGCCAACAGGGTAAATAGTAACCTCGAAAAGTACTCTATTGATGAAGAATCTTCGGTGAAAACCTTCGGTGATTTGCAAAATTCTTCGGTGAAACAAAAGCGATTGGGACGGACTGCACAAAGCATTCTTGACCTTGTAATATCAGATGGTTCTATATCTCAAGATAAGATGGCGGAAAAAATAGGGGTCAGTAAACGAGCCATTGAAATGCAGATTGCAAATCTAAAAGCCAAAGGATTGCTTGTCAGAGAGGGAGCAGATCATGGTGGCTATTGGCGTATTGTAATTAATCCTAAAGCAGAAGAATAGACCTATGGGAATATATCTTATACCACTCTGTGTTATAGTTGCCATTTTGGTAATCGTCTTTTTGTTTGCTTCTTTACAGCAAGTAAAACATAAAACTCGATATATAGTGCTTTATGTAATAGCCATCATCATGCTATTTGCCGTTATTCCTATCAATGAATATTTGACTAAGTTTACGCAAATTTCGAGTGAAGAATACCTGCTTATTTTAATATTCGATATTGCGGTGGGATATTTTTGTATGTACATTGCAGGTTTGCTGAAATTCAATCTTCTTAAACAAAAAAATCAAGCATTAGAAAATGCCTTGACAGAAAAGCAACAAAAAAATGTAAATGCTCTATTAAAACATCAAAATGAAAAGCAAAAAGCACTTCTGCAAGGAGAACTTGAATGGCTGGCAGAAAAAATCAAAGTATTTACCGAGGAAGAGCAGAAAGCGATTCTTGCCTGTGCCTGCGCATTTGCAGAACATGACTTGATAATCGCTCCATCAATATCTATTCAGCAAAAAGATACATGTAGTCAGCAAGACCTTATGTATTTTGTTTGTTCTGCTTTTTTCAACATGGGTAAGAAGCGTAATGATATTGTAAGTTTCTTGTATAAAGTTTTTCCTCTCTATTTTCCTGCTGGAGAAAGTGCATTGGCTAAAAAGATGCCGGGACAGGAAAGGGTAAAAGAAAGAAGAGATAAAGAAAAACAATCCACATGAGCCAAAAGTATTATTGAAGTATATTCCAATATAAAGTCGTTTTTCGACATATATTTGTCAGATAATCATTATAATCAGAATAGATTTTCGATTATAATGATTATCTTTGTTTTTGAAAACATATTATGTAATGTATGAACAAAGATATTAATCGCTTGAAAGTGGTTCTAGCAGAAAAGAAACGCACCAATAAATGGTTGGCAGAACAACTGGGTAAAGATCCGGGAACTGTTTCGAAATGGTGTACCAACACTATGCAGCCCAATCTAGAGACATTAGCGAAAATTGCAAAAATTCTTGAAGTAGATATCAGGGATTTGTTATGGCCTATAAAAGACTAGAGTAACACTAAAATCAAAAATGATTTATAATAGTATATGAAACCTATAATAAAATATAGAGGTGGAAAATCGAAAGAAATTCCACAAATAATACAATATATACCACAATTTGATGGAAGGTACATAGAACCTTTTTTGGGTGGTGGTGCTATGTTCTTCCATCTGGAGCCAAATAATGCTATAATTAATGATATTAATGTACGCTTGATAAACTTTTATAGAAGTGTGCAACAAGATTTTATGCAATTAAGTATGGAATTGGCTGAGTTAGAGAATATTTACAGCAACAATCGGTTGGAATTTGATAAATTAAAGAAACTTCATCCAGAAGATAGAATACCAGATGAGAATGAGACTTTATATTATCAATTAAGGGATATGTATAATGGCTTAATACCTTCGACTTATTCAGATGCTGCTTTATATTACTTTATTAATAAAACAGCTTTTTCTGGAATGATTCGTTTTAACGCAAAAGGAGAATACAATGTTCCTTATGGTAGGTACAAAAATCTTAATACAAAAATTATTACTGAAGCACATCATGCTTTACTGGTAAATACCGAGATTCATAATACAGATTATAGTGATATATTTAATTTAGTAAATCCTGACGATTTTGTGTTTTTGGATCCACCATATGATTGTATTTTTTCAGACTACGGAAATATACAATATCAAGATGGGTTTAACGAAGAAAACCACAGACGGTTAGCTGAGGATTTCTATAATTTAGGATGCAGATCACTTATGGTAATAGGTGATACTCCGTTAATTCGAGATTTATATGGAAATAATATCATAGCAGAGTATGATAAAAATTATTCCGTGAATATTAGAAATAGATTTCAGGCGGAGGCTACACATTTAATAATAACAAATTACGAATTATAATAAAATGGACTCTATTACACGTATTAAAGAATTTATAAAGAGTAATTTTCCTGATTGGGAAAAAATCAGTTTTTCTGAATTCCAAGAAAGCATTGATTTTAGAGATGATTTGAGTGAATTATACAAAATAAATCATGAGGAAATAATATTAATATCATATACCAATATTAGTATTACTGGAACTGATCGACCCAAACCCCAACTTAGAGTTTTTCTTGATGAATATAAGAAGCCTTTCCATTTTGCAAAAGAACATCAATTACGCTACTATCTATTTTCAATTTTTACAAAGGATGATAATATGGCAAGGGGATTGAACAATTTCAATCCCAAAGAATATATTATCTCCATAGAAACAAATCTTGATACTGAGGGGTCTAGAAGAGATTTAAGAAGTATTTACGATTATGCAAATGAGAAATTGGGTAAAAGAAAATTTCTTAAATGTTCTCGTACCAACTATAAAGCCGACATAAACCAAGCATCATTTATTTATATAGGTACTCCTAGTAATCCCGACAAAACGACTTTTGAAAATTTTATCAACATTTTTGATTCAAGACCATACCAAAACTCAACTAATAATGTTAGTAAACAAATGGTCAATGAATTAAAAATAAGTTCAGAATATATAAAATATACCGATATCATTACTGCAGCTAAAACTAAACCGTTTCTTTTGCTAGCTGGTATTTCCGGGACAGGGAAAAGCCGGATTGTGCGCGAATTTGCCTTTAAGTCATGTCCAAAATACTTGCAAGACAAGGCTGGCACAACGCCTGGCAACTATTGTATGATTGAGGTAAAACCAAATTGGCATGACTCAACAGAATTGTTGGGATATTACAGCCGATTAGGGAAGGGTGGTTATCAGTTCACTAAGTTCGTCAAGTTCTTGGTAAAGGCCAAGATGTTCCCTACCGTTCCATTCTTTGTTTGTCTTGATGAAATGAATCTGGCGCCTGTAGAACAATACTTTGCAGAGATTTTGAGTATATTGGAAACTCGCAAGCATCCAAAGAATGAAGAAACTGGCGAGGTTGATATGACCATGGTTAAAACAGAGCCAATAATTGATACGCTGTATTTCCGTGAATTGTCAGAAATACCCCACACAAGGAATGCACAAACGGGAGAGCTTTTCAGCAGCAATTTGACCGACAGGGACATCTACCTTAAACTCTTTAATATTAAAACCGAAAGTGATATTAATGAAGAGGTCGGCAAACGTACAGACCTGACGACCGAAGGACTAACCCTTCCTGACAATGTAGTAATTATTGGTACAGTCAATATGGATGATACCACGCATCAGTTCTCTCGTAAAGTGATTGACCGTGCTATGACCATAGAAATGAATGGAGGTAATCTACGCAATATGTTCGGTGGTAGCAAAAACTTGGAGTACTTGTCTGGCGAAGAGCAACAAAAATGGCAGAATGCTTTCGCTCGTCGATATGTCACTGCCGACGAGGTTCTGGAGGCACATTCAGATGTCGCAGCAGAATTAGTAGAAAAACTTCCATCACAGTTGGAGGAAATCAACAAGGCATTGAAAGGCACTCCTTTTGAGGTTAGTTATCGTGTGCTGAACGAACTGACCATTATGGTCGGTGTGATGCTCGATGAAGGCAAGGAACTGGATGATGCCATTACACAATCTGTAAATAACATTCTGTTAATGAAGATTCTTCCACGCATTGAGGGCGATGCAGAGATGTTTGCGTTGTCAAGAGAATATAAAAGTAAAGTTGATGTACCTTATGACAATCGTTTAGAATGGCTGAAAGAATTGGCTCCAGACATCAAAGAAATATCAAGCGACATTACAACATCCGAAAATGATGAGGCAGAAGAACTGGCAGAAAAGGACAAGGAACATCAACAAATAGCCAAAGAGAAGATACAAGAAATGATTGACCGATTGAATAATCAAGAGTTCACTCGTTTCTGGCCATAATCATATAGAAAGGACATATGCAGACAGAGGTTTTAAGATTCATTCATCCTGATTACGAGGTAATTGTTCGCACGCAAGACATAAGCTATTCGTGGGAACGCTTCAAGGGTCGCATCAATTATTCAAGGAGAGATAATCCAGATATTGATGTGCCAGAAGCATATTGTCGATATACCTCAAAAGATGAATGTGAACTTCGCCTATACAGTCCAATTACAAGGAAGAAAACTGAAGACGAAGAAGAAACAAAACTTGCAGCGGGCAAGGTTTGGGATAAGTTATGGCCTGTCATCTTTGAAACTTGTAAATATCAAGTTCGCTTACTATTCCATGGTGTAGATAAAGACTCTGTACCAGAAATTCGCCATGTACGAAAAGACATAGAGGACAGCTTCTTTGTTGATGAAGAGTTGAATGGAAGGGAAGAAAAATCCCTCACGGGAGAGTTGGACTTTTTGAATGAGCCTGGAGTGTTCAAACTAGATTTCTCCTATCAGAAGAATGGTGTCCGTAAAGATAGCTATGTAACTTTTGATGTAGTATCACCCAAACTCGACACAAAAAACGATTACAAGTCGCTATTACGGGAGATTAACGAGGAGTACGAAAACGTCATCTATCGCTATCTGAGCATCACTCTCCAGCAATTCAGTCGAGGACGGATTAATACCGATGCCACATGGATGGCTGCATTTCAAAGCGTTGTGGATGACTATGTGAAGAACGTAAAACGTGTGATACAGAATCCACATTCACAAATTGTGAACTTCCGCACATCAAGAAAGGCAGAACAGATTAAGTTCTGGACACCTGCCATGGAAGAACGCTATAGCGAAGTAAAAAAAGAAGGGAAACTGGAAGAATATTACTTTGGCTATAATGAAGCACATTCTACACACGACACGATGGAAAACCGTTTCGTGAAATATACTCTTCAAAGTATTGGAAAACGACTTTCTTCTGTAATAACGACAGTTCTCAGTTCCTCTCAAGAAGAACTTTCAGAACGTCATCGCCAGATGTGGACAGACTATCAGGATTCTCTGAGAAAACTTTCGAAACACCCTTTCTTCAAAACAGTAGGTCGTTTCGATGGTATAAAACAAGACAGTCTTGTACTGCAAAACCGATTAGGTTATCAGCAAATTTACAAGGATTGGTTGAAATTGAAACGAGGAATTGACTTGTATAATGGAGCTGCAAACATTGGAACTCTACAAATATGGGAGATTTATGAGCTATGGTGCTTCATAAAGATGAAGAAGTTGGTGGCTGATGTCATGGGTATTGACTATAACAAGCCATCACATGAACAACTGGTGACAGAGCCTAAAGGAACATTGCTCAATCCATTTACAAATTCCTCTTTGGAGCATATTGTGGAATATCATTACCCCAAAGCAGAGAACGATGATAAGGATGAACGTAAGGCGCAACTGGCAGCACATGAAGGAGACGTAGTAACTCTTCATTATCAGCATACATTTAACCGAACAAGCGGTAAGGATGAGTATAGCATGGGCATTAATACAGCAACAACAGAGCAACGTCCAGACATTGTGCTTAATATTCGCAAGGCATCTGGAGAAGTTGTCTTGACATATTTGTATGATGCGAAATATCGTGTCATTAACGACAAAAAGCTTGACAAAGATTTTGAGGAGCAAGATATTGCTGAAATGTCAAATTTTCCAGGAGGTGATTACCCCCCAACTGATGCTATCAATCAGATGCATCGCTACCGTGACGCTATTTATTATAGCAAAGAGCATGAACCATATCGCTCCAAAGAAATAATTGGTGGCTATATCCTCTTTCCTGGTCGTGGTAACGATGAATACATCAAGAGACGTTACTATAGTGCTAGTATAGAAAGTGTGAATATCGGTGCATTCCCTCTTTTACCCAATAGCGAATCCTTGCTGAGAGTGCATTTGGATGACATCTTGATGAAATTCACGACAGCTGATACTCATGTGGCTAAAGCCAAGCCACAACGCACATTGGCATATATCACTGAAGAAGAAAAGGTTGGAATGTTGCCAGACGATTTGGTAATGGTGGCGGTTGCTGGTAGTGAAGAGAAACGTCAATGGACATTTGACAATCTTTGGTACAACATCCCTTTGGATAAAATTGCAGATTCTCCTTGGAACAAAGCAAAGTATTTGCTCTTGTATGTCAAAGGAGAGATATATGTCGGTAACCTCTGCAAGATTGTCCGAACAAAGCATGATGTATGGACGAAAGAGCGTCTAATTCAGTCGAATTATCCAAGTGAGCCACACAACTCATCATATTTCATGATTCGAATAAGAAAGCCGAGTGACACAGATGCTGAATTGCAAAAGTTGCTATTCAATGTCAAAGACATTCCTAATAAATACTGGGGAAACGAGCGAATGGCATTCATGTTGGTTAAGTTGAATGACTTAGAGACTATCGTTGATAGAGTGTAAATTAAATTGGATATTATAATGGAAAAGATATTCTTATATAAAACGATAACCAAATCTGTTGCCTACGATGAGGAACATTGGTATATTGATAATAATCCTCAACAACAAAATGATGGAGATGGAGTTGCCCAGTTCAAGGAGTATGCCACTTCTGAAGCATTTCGTTTAATAGCGAATGATATTAGTAAATATACTAGTCATCTTAAAAATATTGCAGTTTTGACAGCAGCTGGCACTTCTATGGAAAATGGGACTCATGGAGGGAAAACTCGTACAGAATTATGGCAAAGCTATGAAGAGGAAATAAATGCGATTAGCTCTGTACTAGCACAAAATGATGGTATTTTAAAAGATAAATGCCAGTCAATTATTGAATCTAAGAATATTGAAGACTTTTTGTCTTTTACAATTTTGTATGAAAAGTTGAATGGTGAGATTAAAGACGACGAAGGCAATTCTTTAAGATGTAAATTAGAAAAGAAGATTGCCGATGCTTGCAAGTTGCCTCTTGACGAGAATAATAGACACCATCAGGATTTTATTAGAAAACTAACAGCGCGTAAGCCCGCAGAACCACGAGTTCAACTATATACGACAAATTATGATACATTATTTGAGCAAGCTGCTCAAAGAATGAATTATACCATTATAGATGGTTTTTCATTCTCTTATCCACGATTATTCAATGGAAGTAACTTTGATCATGACGTTGTATATAGGGAACGTACTAGGATTAAGAACGAAGAAAGTTTTGTTCCTAATGTAATACAACTGTTTAAATTGCATGGTAGTATAGATTGGGAAAAGAAAGATGGTAAAATATATCAAAAAGAAACAACAGATCATCCATGCATCATATATCCTGCAAGTGAGAAATATGAAAGCAGTTATGAACAACCATATTTTGAAATGATGTCACATTTACAGAGTACCCTTCGAAAAGAGGGAACTCTGTTAATTGTTGCAGGTTTTGGATTTCAAGACAAGCATATTCAAAATGTTATTAAGGAGGCTGCACTTCAAAACCCTAACTTTCATTTGCTTATTGTTTGTTTTGGCATGAAAAACTTCGCCAAAGATGGAGAAGCAGATAAATGGGAAGAAAGTGGCATAACACATAATTTAGTTCCTGATTTTGTGGCAGAAGATGGAACTGTCACTCAAAATGTAACAATAATTTTCTCTAAGTTTAAAGCCTTTGTAGAAAACTATCCGTATAATAGCTCTTATGAGGTAGATAATCCCAATAATTATGAAGCCATTCGACCATAATAAATTTGTTGGATATGTTTGTGAGGTAACTCCACAATATGTTCGTTTGCAGATTCCTTCTGCAAAATTATTACATACATTCTATTTTAATGGGGAAATCTTTTCGGGTGGCTCTGTTGGCAGTTTTGTTGTTATTGAAGGTCAAGAATACGGTTTCTTAGGAAGGGTGTTTGAACTGAATCTTCCTCAAGGGGAAAGAACAGAAATAACAAATAGAAGTATAAATGAAGAAGATACTCAGTTCCATCCAATTGCAAAAGTTGAATTACTTGCTCTATTCGATATTTACAAACCTGAGTCTATAATCAAAACTGTTTCTCGTTATCCATCTGTTGGTTCTAAGGTTTTTTCATGTTCTGACGAACAAATAGGTGCATATATATCTGCATTTGGTATAAAAACAGATGATAAGGATGTTCCATTTGCTCCTTTAGGAAAATTAACATCCAATAATGCCTTATGTAATATTTCTCTTAATTCTCTTTTCGGTCGTCATTGTGCTGTTTTGGGGACGACAGGAGGAGGAAAAAGTTGGACTGTGGCAAAACTTATAGAACTTGCATCAGATTACACGGAAAACAAATGTATTCTGATTGATGCTACGGGAGAATACAATAATATCAATGAGAATATACAGAATATTGAACTGGGTACAGGTGAATACATTTTCGATTATAAGAATCTTTCAATTGACGAATTGTATTATTTGCTACATCCGTCTTCAAAGACGCAAGTGCCAAAACTAATGGAAGCTATTAGATCTTTGAAGATGTCCAAACTTGACAATAATACTGAGTTATCTTTATATTATAAACAAGATTTTCAAGGAAATCCAATCAAGGGAAACATATACAAAGCCAAGAAGACAAAGCGCGCATTTGAAGTTTTTTATTATAATCATATTGTACAGATAGAAGACAAATCATGTAATTTTGATTTCAATCTTCTTGCTGCACAGATTACTAATGAATGTAATTGGGATTCGGATAGGAATAATCCTTCAATGTGGGGAGATAGGAATGAAACTGATGTTTCAAATTGTATAAGTTTGATATCTCGAATTAACAATGTCATGTCAACATCTGAATACAATAAAATTTTCGGTTTTAGAAAAGACACTATTCCCGATGCAAAAGACTTAAGAGAAGGCATACAAGAATTCTTGAATGGGGAGAATAGTGTTTTGCGATTGAATTTTTCAAAAGTAAGTTTCGATTACCAAGTAAGAGAAATATTAGTTAATGCAATAGGAAATTATCTGTTGAATGAAGCAAGAAAGGGACTTTATAAGGATAATCCAATAATTATATTCATGGACGAGGCTCATCAGTTCTTAAATAAAAGTATCGCAGATGAATATTTCTCGGCAAAACCTCTTGATGCCTTTGAACAAATTTCAAAAGAGGCACGCAAGTATGGACTATTTTTGTGTATAGCTACACAAATGCCAAGAGATATTCCGTTAGGAACACTAAGTCAAATGGGTACGTTTGTTGTTCATAGATTGATAAATGAACAAGATAAAAAGGCAGTAGAAAATGCTGCATCTGCTGCAAATAGGAATAGTCTGTCTTTCTTGCCAAGTTTTGGAGAAGGAGAAGCACTTCTTGTCGGTGTAGATTTTCCAATGCCATTAACAATAAAAGTCAACGCTCCGCAAAAGGTACCAGATTCCCAAACACCCAAATTAAAGCAAAAAGGTAAACATATATAAATTGACTATTGCTGTTTAGTGTATTGTTGCATGCATATGAGAAGCAATTTATGGCAAATCGAAGAGAAATAAGAAATAGCACTGCTGAGTTCTTGATATTCCAGATAGAAGGTAAGGAACAAGGCATTGAGGTCTATTATAAGGATAAGACTATTTGGTGTACTCAAAAAGCTATGAGTATGTTATTTAACTGTTCAACGGACAATATAGGGCTTCATCTAAAGAATATTTATGATAGTGGAGAATTGGACGAAAAAGCAACTACCGAGAAATTCTCGGTAGTTCGTCAAGAAGGTGCCAGAGAGGTAAGCCGTTCGCTCCAATTTTACAACCTCGATGCAGTTATCAGCGTAGGTTATCGCGTGAACAGCGTCCGTGCAACACAGTTCCGCCAAAGGTTATGTGCAGCATAGTATTATGTAAAGTAAAAAAGGCCACATCTTTTTCAGATATGACCTTTTATCTGGATTCTGTTTTCAAAAATAAGGGCAGTTGTTCTTTACCTCCAAATGACTATTCCGTATCTTCAGTTAGTCTCATCCCTGTTTGTTCTATTAAGTACTGATGTTGTTCCTTTACTACCCGATACATGAAATAATGTGCAAAGGATTCTTTCTTATATTTCAGACTACTAACAGAGGCGGCAACAGCCCACGTCAAAATAATGGCTACAATAGCCACAACATATCGAAGTTTAATATGATGCCCCCGTATAAACATCCCATTGATATTGGGTGGAATAACAGTTATTGGATGTTTCAGTTCATTAATTTTTGCAAGTATTTCATCCTGCCGTTTTAATATGTTTTCTGTATTAATCTCAATATTAAGGCGATTGAGATTGTAATCACAAATGTGGGTATATATGTATTCAAGTAACCTTGATTTTTGCTTGAATATGTCAACAATTTTGGGAAACCATAGTGAAAATGGCAATGTATCAGATTGTTGTTTCCAAACATGTTTCTTCACTACTGACAGTGCATCATTCCAGCAAGTACAGAAGCTTTTGGCAACTCCATTATAAATGGTCTTTTCATCCAAATCCACCTTTATATGTTGCTCCGGTTGGTTTGGAGTTACATTCTGCCTATTAACGCATTCCTTCAATTCATTGATACTTTGACGCAAATTTGCGAGATTTGCTGCTACTACATCTTCTTTCATTATCTTCTACGTTTTGAGGGTTTATAAAAAGGTTCGTTTCTTGGGTTATCCTTGCTCTTATCATCCCGCCATCCCTGTTCGTTACTGGTTCCTCCACCAGCACTAGGAACAATTGCTTGATGAGGTTGCACTATAAGTTCTTTTGCCACATTACCCAATGTTGCGCAAAGACGGTTAAAACTTAGATCTGAATCAAGTTTAGAACCGGCAATGCTAAATTCATCCATACAAAAGGATATACCACGAATATTATCAGAGTTTTCTGCACGATTAAAACGTATATCTATTTCCTTTTCTTTGAGCATACGGAAAAAGTCATGCCATGAGCGAGATGCCGCTAAAGCTTCAAGAGTTGAGGAACGAAGATTATACTTACGTAATTGATGAGGACGCAAACGGCTTTTATTTCTGGCTTTGCTGTTTTTAGGAGCAAAGTAAAGTTTATACTCTTTGGTTAAAGCACGACAGACTTTTGCATTTCGTATCCTTTCGTTGCTGTCAGAAATGAGATTACCGTCATTGTCTATCCGGTTAAATACGATATGGCAATGTGGATGTTCCGTATCATGATGCCTGGCTATGATATATTGGGTATTGCGAATCCCCATTTGCTCCATCCATTTCTTGGCAATCTCCACCATAAGCGCATTTCCTTTTTCGTCATTGGGAAAATGGATGGAATCTTGCGGAGAAAAAGCAAGTGATACGTGTTTCACCGGACTTTTTACTTTCGGGCGCATAGAGGCTTGTATCTGAAAAGAATCTGCTATGGTTTTATTGTTGATAGCACAAACACCTTCATATGCCAAAAGTGTAGCACTCTTTTTCTTGTTCTTTTGGTCATTGGCGTAATTTACTATTCCTCCAAAATCGGCTCTTGTTTTAATCTTCGCTATCATGATTGTTATTTTTTACTTGGGTGATAATTCTGCTGACTTCTGATATAATAGAAAAGCATTGTTGTTTCACTGCTTCCAAACCATAGATGTGCATCTGATGGGCGATCTGCTTGACATTATTGGCTATACCGGAAAGGTCACGGATTGCCGACACCATTTCCGGACTGATGCGCTGACCGACTTCACAGCCCATTGCAGCCTGGTGGCAAAATTCATTGACAGACAATCCTGCCTGTTGGGCTTTGGATTGTATATAGATATAGTCGTTCTCGGTAAACATTACCCGGAAACATTTCGTACGTTTCTGGTAACTCGCCAACTTTGGGCGACCACCAAGTTTCTTTTCCTTCATACTCATATAAACTTTGATGTACATAAATTGATTTTTTGAGAGTGGCAGTTCTATCCGATTGCCATATAGGTTTTAGTGACACTAAAACACAAACTTGCCACTCAAAAAATCTTCCTATATTTACCTTGTTCTATTCGGCTTAGTTTGCCATCTTTGATAAAGGCTTCTATCCATTTGTTTGCCGTACTTCCATTTTCACCTAAAGCTAAAACAGTTGCGTCATAATCTTTTTTGGTGAATGTTTCTGGCAACATATTATAAAGGGTATTCCTTCGTGCGTAAATGCCCGTTTCTTGTGAAAGGGATTGTAAACGTTTGGACTGATTTCCTGACAAGTTTCGATAGATGAACACTGCATGGCAAAGCAAGGTTTCGCAGATACTCATGGCTATGGCATAGTCATATTTATGGCAAATCAATTGTATAGTTCTGTCAGAGGAATATGATTCGTGAGGCATATTATCCAAATGCCGGACAGCAGTCAACACCATCATTATACGATAGGCAATCAGCCCCATCCGTCGGACTACACCCTGCATCTTGTTATCTACTTCGTCACAACATTCCTCATTCACCCGACTGAGATATTCTATAAAGTGTTCCTGCAAATCAGAGGGAAGAGAAAAGGAATAATTGCCTTGTCTGACAAATTCTTCATGCAGATGGCAGAATTTATCTCCCAACAGTTTGAACATGGCATTCTTGGATTGGGAAATATCATTTGTGGCAAACACGTTTCTTATACCTCTCTTGAAACGAATGATATAAAAACAGAAACGGCTCATCAGACCGTTTTCCGCATCAGGTATCAATTTCCTTACTTGTTCGGGAGTTCCAGCCAAAGCGACTGACACTCTTGGATTGCTGACTTCGCAATATTCCCTGTCCTTGCGGCGGCTTAAACTGACTAACTCATGGTGAAATGCCTTTCGTAATACATCTGAATAATTACCATAGTCCGACTTCAAAGTCTGGCTTAATGTGTCACCTTCCGATTCAAATAGTAGTCCGATTCCGTCATTATCTCCCAATATCTTCAGGAATGAACTTGCGCTACTGTTGGCAGGAATGACAAGCATTCGCATAGGCGGTTCAGTTGGCATGGTCATTCCACCATCTTTCTTGCCTTTGATGTAAGCGTTCATTGCTTCCTTGTACTCCAGCTCCAATCGTTTTGAAAGTTCATGCAAATTGCGATTGATAGGTGCTACAAGTTCCCGGCATAAAGTCAATGCACCTTTCCCCATACCGGCATCTGCTACTACAAACAGATAAAGGTTCGGATAAACGATGCGTTCATCGTACACTCCACAAATATTGTGAAAGCAGACAGACAAACACACAATCGCCCCAATCAATATTGTATCACGGTCATCCAGCGATATAGAATTGTTGACAACCTCATTTAGAAAAGGGGGAAGATGCTCAAATACACACTCAGGAAATGCAGGAAGTTCTTCCTCTGACTTTATCCATTTACCCGTTTTTCCATTTTGGATATTTGGCAAAATGGAAAAATGTTCTTTGTTGAATGGAGCCAGCGAGATTCCGGCTTGGTTCGCAAGATGGAAGAAAGAACGAATGGTAATACCTTGTCCTTTGGATTGCAGACAATGTGTATATTGTTTGTCGGTTTCTTCCCTTTGATAGTTAGGGTAAAACCTGCTAATGCGGTGATAATACTCTCGTCCATTTTCTTCCAATCCGTCCACAAGCGCAAAGCCCAATTCTACCCAATCTTTATAATTGGGTGTTATATCAATGGCACGCTGCTCTATTTCCCGGACAATATGTTCCACATCTTCCTCCACCTTATTATATAGTGGAGTGATACTTGGCATATCTGTTTGCTGTATTTCAGAAGGGACATTCTCCCGATCTTGGGCGAAAAATATTTTCTTCGACATCATCTTTGTATTTAGGGTTAATATATGCTTGTGGATCATGTGGCAAAAAACATGAACGAGCAACGTCACTTCCGGACATATCTACCAATGGCAAGCCTGTTGCTTTGATACAGTTGGTAACAGCCTTAAAGTACCGGGAATGTTCCCAGCCTTTCAAGTCAACGGGTATTATCCATTTTAATCCATTACCGGATGGACTGACAAATAATAGCTCCGTATCGAAATACTCATGGTTGAGTAACTTTTGCTTTAGTTCCATAATATTTTCCACATGATCAAAATCCAGACATATCAATCCGGAGTGCATTATCAGTTCACTCTCATTCCGCTTACGGAATAGTCCAGAAAAGGTACAATAGTCAAAATGGGTGGCTTTGTACCTTTTGGCTTCAGGAGAAGTTACCATCAGACGCAAGGCTTCGGTTTGTGGTTGTGCATAATACCCGGTGATATAGCGGTACACATCCACAATACCTACAGCTCTTATCGGTTCGATGTTCTGGATGGGTTTGCGAAAGAATGAAAAACAATAATCAGTCGTTCCCATCATCTGATAATCTTTTTGGATTCAACAAATCGTCTGGCTTCCTCCATCAAGTCATCCTGTGTCTTATGCGATTTGTTCTTCAACCAGTCATCAATTTCTGATTGCAGAAAAGCCAGAGCCTTATTTATTTTATGTACGGGGATTTGTTTGGCTGAAACCCATCCATAAACCGTTTGCTTGGCAGGATGCGATGGTAGGTAAGCACAAAGCTCGTCTATATCCATCCACTTGGGTGAATTACTTGCCTGCTTATTCTGCAGGGCATTTACTTTAGATTGTAGAGCCTCTACGGACTCAATCAGGTAGGACAATGCATTTGGCATCTCTTCCAACGAATTTACTTTATAAGCCATATCTTTCGTATTTTAGAGTTAATGCCGCAAAAGTATATGTATGTTTATGGGTGCTAAATAGGTGCTTGAAAGCCACCAATTACCCATTCATTCACACCGATAGATTTAATTTTCATTAACACAAAAGGATAATAAAAGAGGGAGCAAACTCTTTTTATAGTAAAATGCTCTCCATTGAGAGTATCTATGATGCAAAATACCCCTCAAAAAGCAGGTGCTTAATGAGGGGTAAATTATGATGTGTTTATGATTATTTGTTATAAGTCATTGATGCTCAAGGGTGGAAGTTTCCACCATGACCTACAAAGTCAAATTTTCGATGTGTAATGTATTAGCTGCTTTTTCTTTCTGTTCGTTCACGATGTGCGTATAAATCTGCGTGGTTCTGACATTTGTATGACCCATTAAATCTTTTATTGTATATATATCAACACCATTTTCCAGCAATAGCGAAGCGAAACTATGGCGACCGCAATGGAAGGTGATATGCTTCTTTATACCGGATGCTTCTATCCAAACTTTCAGAGGACGTGAAATCCAGGAGGCATCTGTCAATCCCTCAAAAACGAGAGATTCTTCATCGTTTGGGCGTTCTCCACAGAGTTGGAGAGCTTGTTGTATGACTGGCTTATAATCTGGTCTTTTTGTTTTCTGCTGAACTATAACTGCTTGCCATGTACCCTTACTTGTTTGCTGAATCTGTTTCCATTTCAAAGTCTGGATGTCACTATGTCGTAATCCTGTGAGAATAGAGAATAAGAACGCACGTTTTAAAACATCGTCCTTACAAGGAGTATCAACCAACATTTGCACTTCATTCATACTAAGCGCAACACGAGGCTTCTCAATGTTTGTTATCCCCTTTACTTTTGCACCTATATCAACGGTAAGATATTCATCAACGAACGCTTGTTTTAATCCGGCCTTGAGTATAGAGAAATAGGTAGATGCAGTATTCTGTGAGATCGTTCCTTTTTTATTTCCTCCCATGGGAGCACGTAACAGAAACATCTTAATATCTTCAAGTAGTTTAACGGATATGTCCTTGAATGGGATTGGTTGTCCTTGAGAATAAATCTTCAATAATTCACCCACTCGCCTCCAGTTAACTATAATTGAATTGGAGCTATTAGGATGCCGTTTGCTGATAATACTATTGAAATACTTGATAAAGTCCTGTTCGCTTCGTTCATTTTGTGCAGCGATTTCATTCTCTTTATCAGTATATAGAATTGCACTATCGTATTCATGTTGCCGTAACTTACGCACATTGTCAGCATAGATACAAGCCTCTTGATCTATCGTTGAACGGCATTGGATGATTCCATTCAAATCACGCTTAGGTTTATAATTGAATGTTCCATCCGGCAAGATTCGTGCAATGGACGACTTGTCCCAAATTGGTGTGGATATAGTCCGGTTAATTGATTCAACCACACGACTTGCCCGTTTAGAGCCTCGCTTGTAAACCGGGTATGATTCTATAATCAGATACCACTCATCTTTATAATTTGATTTTCTGAGTTTGACGGTCACTTTGGTGTTTGGTAATGCTTTCTTCATTCTACTTCTGATTTATATAGATTGTCTATTTCTTGTTTGGGTACATATACATAGTTTCCTATTTGTCTTGAAGGAATAGAGTATTTTCTAACATGCGCCCATACTGAACTATCATTAATATGGTACTTCTCACAAATCTCTGTAATGGTATAACAGTCCTCTGGCTCTAAGCTATATGTTTTAGGAACAGGTTTTTCTTTTTCGGCAATACTTTCCGGTCTCTTTAGGAAAAGTTGTTCCATTTCGGAGCGTTTGATACGCGTGATCCTTGTACCAAAATTGATGACTGGAATACGTCCCAATTTGATTAAGCGATAGAGAGTACTACGTTCTACCCCAAACATTGCTACTGCCTCCTTTACAGAAATATATTCTCTGATGTCTGGTACTTGTAGGGCAATGGCTTCTAATTTTGCATTTCTATCTTTTACATCCTTTTTGCGCTTCCAAGCTACTTTACCACATTTTGGGGAACAATAATAGCTGTCAAGTGTCTTTGCGACGAAAACCTTGCCGCAGACTTTACACTTCCTTTTGATCTCAAATCCGATTGTTGGCATATTATCTACTTTTAAGTATGTATTAGTATATATAAGTAGAATTTAGTTCCACATTATCTACTTTTTTGTCTTGTCGCAAATATGTCGCAAATAAGAGATAAAAAAGGGCGTAAAAAGGCATAGAAACCAAGAACCCCATAAACGCAAAAAGCGTGCAACTCGT